>ERZ808240.1283-NODE-1283-length-31586-cov-6.573055_pt1 | contig 31586 bp, 31 predicted proteins | sample MGYA00521084_ERZ808240 | MGnify/ENA primary metagenome ERZ808240 (study PRJEB31516, sample SAMN03275571) | gut metagenome | biome: mammalia-associated habitat; material: feces | host: Papio cynocephalus | place: Kenya | collected 2012-08-06 ... | reverse complement strand
TCATATAGTATGAAACTATATGATTGCCGCCGGCGAAAATCGCCGACGGCATTCTTAAAGGCGGGTTTTATTATGGGCAGTCTGAAAAATTTAACGGCGAGAGTCAAGTCAATGAGCCTCAAGCGTATGAATATGTACATCTCCCGGATTCATGAAAATTACGGCGCTAACCGGGTTTCGACCGCCGCCGACATGTGCGTGTGCGCGCTCAAATACGGCATCGGCTATCTTGACTACACGGTTTTCGGTTTCGCTAAGGTCAAGGGCAAAAACCGCGGAACATTCCTGACTTACAATAAAAACGCTGCGCTTTCAAAGCAGGCTAACAACCCCGAGTTTACGTGTATGTTTAAGGATAAACTCAAGTTCAACGAGGCTTTCTCCGATTTTATCGGCAGAGAGTGGATCAATCTCGAAAAGGCTGACGAAAAGAAGTTTAAAGATTTCTGCAAAAAACACAAAACGGTGTTTGCAAAATACCCGCGTTCGTTCGGCGGTCAGATGATTAAAAAAGTCGACTCGGACGATAATACGGATTTTAATTCGCTCTATAACGAGCTTAAATCAAACGGTCAGGTTCTTATTGAACAGAAGATTGAACAGCACAAAAAAATGAACGAACTCTGTCCTAGGAGCGTAAACTCCGTCCGCATCGTAACATTAAGAGACAAAAACGGCGATGTTCATTATCTTTATTCGCTGCTGAGATTCGGCAACGGAACGAAGGATGTTGACAATATTACGAGCGGAGGAATGTATATTCTCCTCGATAAAAACGGAAAGTCCGCGTCCAGGGCTTTCTGCGATAAGACGGGACTTTTCTATGATAAACACCCGCTGACGGGCGTTGATGTTACATCGTTCGAGGTCCCCATGCACAAAGAGGCTGTCGATCTGTGCAAAAAGGGCGCCGATGTTGTACCAGAGGTCGGATATATCGGCTGGGATGCCGCAATTACCGCGGACAAACCCGTGCTGATTGAAGGCAATGTCCTGCCGGGATACGATATGTTCCAGAATTACAGCCTCTCGGGAAAAGATATCGGAATTTTGCCCGAAATACACAAGATTCCGGGATACGAAATGCTTTAAACAATAATTTACCTTACAAATCATTTATAAGGAATAAACAAATTATGCAGTACTGTGTACCGCCTAAAACTTTACAAGACTTACGGTTTTATTAATAATAAAATAGCGTCAGCAATACGAAATTTCCTGTTTTCCGAAGGCAAAATCATATTTAAAAATTTTCTGCCTTTACCCCGGGAAGACAATGTCTTTCATTATTTTCTTATTTCGTTTAAAAATTCCAGTGTTTTAAATTCATACGACGTTTGGTGTTTTATATATTCTTCGCACGAAGAATAGAGTGATTCGGCGGTTTTTTCGTCGGGTTTTATTGAAAAAAGCCTGTTCATCGGCGCGTAGCAGATATGGCGCATCGCGTCTACCGTCCTCAAACTGAGCGCTTTTGCGCCGTTTTTTCGGCAGTTTTTGCAGTAAAGCAAACCCGAATCAAAATCAAAATACATCGGGTCTGTTTCGAATTCTCCGCACTTCGCGCACGCGACGAGGTCGGGCATATAACCCGAGAGCGAGGCAAAGCGCAGTTCGAAAACCGACTTTAAAATAAGCGGGTTACGCTCGGGTTTCGTCATAAAATGAAGCGTGTTCAAAAGGAGTCTGAGGATATCGCGCGCGGGTGTTTCCTTCGGGGCAAGGCGGAGCGTCAGCTCGCAGAGATACTGCGCGGCGGACAGAACCGTTATATCGTTTCTCAAGTCAAAAAACGTCTCGCGGACATCGCATTCCGTCAGTTTAAGAGCAGACGAGCCCTCGAAAAACGTAAAACTTCCGTACGAAAAAACGCACGAACCCGCGTGAAGCTTGCTTTTCGGGCGTCTTGCGGATTTTGCAAACGCCGAAATGACTCCCCTGTCCTCGGTCAGCAGAAAAACGAGCAGGTCGGATTCGCCCGCGGGAGAAGCCTTTAAAACAATACCGTCCGTGGTGAACGTCATTTGCTCACGTCCTTAGTCAAGTCCGAAATTATGTATAAGACCCTCGCGGTTGCGCCAGTCCTCTTTAACTTTAACCCAGCAATGAAGATTGACCTTACAGCCGAGGAATTTTTCAAGGTCGATTCGCGCGCGGGTCGATATTTTTTTGAGCATTGCGCCGTTTTTACCGATTATAATTCCCTTATGCGAATCCTTTTCGCAGTAAATCGTCGCGTCGATATCGATAATTTCGCCGTCATCGCGCTCTTTGAATTTTTCAATTGCGACGGCGGTTCCGTGCGGAATTTCGCAGTCGAGATTTTTAAGGAGTTTTTCGCGTATAATCTCGGAAGCCAGCACGCGTTCGGGCTGGTCGGTGAGCGTGTCGTCGGGGAAAAAGTGCTCGCTTTCAAAAGCAAGAGCCATAAGCTCGTCCTTTAATTCGTCGAGTCCGTTTCCGTCCTTAGCCGAGAGCGGAACTATCGCCTCGAATTCGTAAAGTTTTGAAAACTCCAGAATTCTCGCCATTAAATCCGTCTTTTCGGGGATTAAGTCGATTTTATTTATCGCAAGCACTGCAGGAATTTTCTCACGCTTAAATCTGTTGATAAGCTCGATCTCGGCGGGGCGGATTTCACCCTTGGGTTCAACTACGAGCAGACAAGCGTCGACTCCCGATATGCTCTCGTCGACAGCCTGAACCATTTTCTCTCCGAGCTTTGTTTTCGGGCGGTGGAATCCGGGCGTGTCGGTAAACACAAGCTGTGTTTCATTCTCTGTCAGAACGCCCATGATTCTCGTTCTCGTCGTCTGCGGTTTTGGCGAAACTATCGCCACCTTCTGACCGAGCAGACGGTTAAGTATCGACGACTTGCCCGCATTGGGGCATCCGACTATTGCAATAAACGCCGTTTTCGGCGCTGCGGGGGATGATGTCATATATTAAAATTCTCCTGTGAAATTATTCGTCCATCGTATACGCGTTGCTTCCGGGCAGACCGAGCTGAACGAGTACGGTTTCTTCCTTTTCTCTCATTCTGACAGCCTCGAGACCGCCGTTTACGTGGTCGTAACCGAGCAGGTGAAGCATCGAATGAACGGTGAGAAACGCCATCTCGCGCTGTAATGAGTGTTCGAATTCCTTCGCCTGTTCCTCCGCTCTCTCGACGGATATTACGATATCGCCGAGAACCTTTGCGCCTGTCTCGGGATTTTCGTCATAATTCGCGGTGCCGTCCTCCTCGACCTTTCCGAGCGGGAACGAGAGAACGTCGGTAGCGGAGTCGACGTTTCTGAACTGTTTGTTCAGTCTGTGAATCTCCTCGTTGTCGACGAAGCGTACGCTGATTTCAGCCGAATCGTGGAACTTCTCCATGACGAGAGTCGCGTTACAGCATCTTCTTATCAGCATTCTGATACCTGTGGGGATTTTTACTTTCTTCTGGTCGTTTGAAATGATGACCTTAATTTTCTCTTTCATTTTCTTTTTTTCGTCTCCTCGTGCTTTTCGTAAGCTTTTATTATATCCTGTACCAATTTATGGCGAACTACGTCCTTTTCGCTGAAGCGCACCGCCGCGATATCGTCGATGTTTTTAAGAATCTTCAGTACCTCGATAAGTCCCGAACGCTTGCCGTCGGGCAGATCGACCTGCGTGATGTCGCCGGTTACGACTATTTTCGAGCCGAAACCGAGACGCGTAAGAAACATTTTCATCTGCTCGGGCGTTGTATTCTGGGCCTCGTCAAGAATTATAAAGCTGTCGTCAAGCGTCCTGCCTCGCATATACGCGAGCGGGGCGACTTCGATGCATCCCTTTTCCTGATATTTCTGAAAATTTTCCGCGCCGAGCATATCGAACAGCGCGTCGTATAACGGTCTTAAATAGGGGTCAACCTTCTGCTGAAGGTCGCCGGGGAGGAAACCGAGCTTTTCGCCCGCCTCAACCGCGGGGCGTGTGAGAATTATCCTCGTAACCTGTTTAGAGCGGAACGCCTTAACCGCCATTGCGACTGCGAGATACGTTTTGCCCGTGCCGGCGGGACCGACCCCGAAAACTATCGTATTATTTTTAATGCATTCAATATACTTCTTCTGTCCGAGGGTTTTCGGCTTAACGGGTCTGCCCTTTGTCGTAAGGCAGATGCTGTCCCCGGAAAGCTCGCCTAATTTATCCTCGTTTCCGTCCTTCACGAGCGAGATAACATAGCCGACGTTCTGTTCGTTGAGCGTTTCGCCGTTCGTGACAAGCGCAAGAAGTCCGTTTATTGCGCGCGAAGCTGACATGACGTTTTCGGCTTCGCCCGAAATTTTAACCTCCCCGCCCCGGTTTACGACGGTGACGGAGAAATTTTTCTCTATTGATTTTATATTTTCGTCGAACGAGCCGAAAAGGCTGACGGCATGTTCCATTTTGTCAATATCGATTGTGGTTTCAAACATCCGAATATATTTCTGTCCTTTTTTATTCCTTTTTATATTATTATAGCACCTTAATTTTTTTTGTCAATAATTAATAGAATTTTTAATAAGTTTTGTTTGAAGACAACAAAAATTTAATTTTCAAAAATTATGTTTTGACGTACAATTTCTTTGTCAGTCAGAACGTATTTTCCGTCTACGGTACAGACGCCGTTTTCGATTGAATATGAAAGAGCGCGCGACTCGATTTCGCATCCCGAAACCGTATTTTTTTCATTTTTAAAATACTCGTATCCGGCGAGCAGGAGCAGACTCTGAGAATCAAGGGGTGAATTGCCGGGCTGTAAAAATAAAAATCTGTCCGTCGCCGTACCGACGGGAAGCGTTACGCCGTTTGCTGTAAGCAGACTTTCCGTTCTGCTTTTTTTATCGCATTCCCGCGTGATTCCGAGCGGTATTTTAAGTGAGAAAAAGTAAACCGAGCTTCGCGTTTTCATCTCTTTAACCGAAAATCTCGGGTCGTTTTCGCCGACTGCCGAACTCAGAAAATCATTACGGCGGATTTCTATTTTGCCGTCTGCATTTACAGCCTTCGCACTGCCGTCGGTTCGCTCGAGGGTTCCGCTTATCAGAAGCTGTCCTTTCAAAACGGCGCTTCCCACGCTCACAACCCCCTCGCCGGAATAGACCTCGAGACGCGTCAGAACGCCGTCGCACGGCGCGACAATATTCGACGGGTTATCATCAGTGTGCATGTCGGGAGTTTTGACGCTCTCGCGTATTTCGATAAACGCACGGCTTCCGACGATGTTTACAGAGCACCATATGATATCGGGATTAGTCCCGACGACCGAATCCTGAACGTAATCCACGTCTATATTATCCGCAAAAACGCCCGGTTTAACGCCGTATGACGCAAAAATATCGATTATCTGTTTGTCTGTATATGACACCCCGCCCGAGACCGTGACGCTCCATATCATTGAGGACAATACAAACACGAGGGCGCACGTCAAAACGGACGAGACGAGAAAAAACACGCGCGAACGGTTATTATAAATTATAACGGGCAGACCGCGCCGATATTTTTCATAAACGGTCATTCCCGATTTTTCGGCGGGGATATCGATTTTTTTAAATGCGGACAGCGACGCATTTGCGCTCGTAACACCGCCGGAGCTTCTGACGTCCCAAAGTCTGACGCCGTTTGCAAAGCATAAATTTACAAACCGTTCGGAGAATCCGCCCTCGCACGTAAATTCAACATATCCCAGCAAAAATCTTATAAGTTTTATAAGAAGCATTTTTTTACTCCCTTCAGGAAAAAGAAATATTCATAACATCGCCCTTTATTTCGATTCTGTCGTCGTCATACGAACTTATCTCGAGCCGGGCACCCTCGTATGTTATGACAGCTCCGGTCAGATTCAGGCGGATTTTGCCCGAATCGTACTCTAAAACGCCGAGGCACCCCTCGGTAAGAATCTGATTCCTGCCGAAGAATTCGATGTGAAAATCATTCGTGACCTGAGTCGCGGGCATCTGCAATTCGTCGGCGAGAGCGCGCGTAATTTTCCTGCCGTTATTTTTTCTGTTCTCTCTTGGCATAAGCATTCCTCCCCGAAAAAAATATATGTTGATTTTTCATCGATTATCACGCTCCGGCATAGTAATGTATCGGTGATATAAAAATGAGGAGAACAAAAAACACTTTAAAAACGGCTGTTATTTTAACTTTAGCTGTGATAATAATGCTCAAGCCCTCGTACGCCGTGGACGGGGCGAGGCGCGGAATTTCAATGTGTTTTGACACTGTCATACCGTCGCTTTTTCTTTTCGCGGTGCTGTCGGAAACCGCATATAAACTCGGCGCTTTTTCCTCGGGCGCAGTCGGAACGTTCGGCTCGCGGGCGTTAAACATACCGCCGACGTGCATGTGCGCCGTTATTTTTTCATTCATAGGCGGATACCCGGTCGGCGTACGGCTGATAAAACAGGAATTCGACAAAAACAGAATCGATTTTTTGACTGCCCGCAGACTTGTCTCGTTCTGCGTAAACGCGGGGCCGGGATTTATAATAAACACCGTCGGCGTAACGGTTTTAAATTCCGCATTATCGGGCAGTGCCGTTCTTTTTTCGGTATTTTTATCGTCCGTAATAACGGCGGTTCTCCTTTCGTTTATATCAAAAAGGAAAAACAAAACCCCGGGTCGAAATAAAAAACCGGAGATACGGGAAAGTACGGACTGCGTTTCGTTTTCGGATGTTTTCACGTCCTCGGTGTCAAGTTCCGCGAATGCGATGATATCGATATCGGCATGGATAATTCTATTTTCGGCGCTCGAAAACGTTATGTTCTCATTTATTGAAAATGAAAATATAAAAACATGGCTCAGGATAATTTTCGAGGTGACCGACGGAGTTTCGGCGGCTCGGAAGCTCGGGGGCGCGCCGATGTGCGCGGCGGCGGCTTCGTTCGGCGGGATATGTGTTTTTATGCAGATTTTCCCCATGCTCACGAAAATGAAAGTTCGTCTGCGCGATTATTTTATCCCGAGAATATTTAACGCGTTTTTATCGTTTATAATATGCCGTGCCGTGACGGGCATAATTCCGTCCGCCGTCGAGACTGTAAAATTCGCCCCGCCGTCCGCCTCGTTTTCGTCATACGCGGTATCGAACGCGGTTTTGCTCATAGCGTCGGGCGTTATGATAATGTCCGACTCGCTGACGGACGTAAAAATTCTTCTAAAAAGGCGCAAGTCGACATGATATACTTGACATTTTATAAAAATATATATAAAATTAATAAAGAATGATTTTTTCAAATCGCCGGTCGGAAACGGAGGATTCGGTAATGGGCGGAAAACTTACGAATGTTAAAATAACCCCGCAGTGCATGTACTGCGCGCGCGGAGTTTCGGCGGCGGACAACACCGTTCTGTGCCCGAAAAAGGGAGTAATGCAGCCTTTTTCGTCGTGCCGAAAATTCAAGTACGACCCGCTCAAACGCCAGCCGGATTTTAAGAGCGAAAAAATGGATTTCGACCCGGACGACTTCGTATTATAATATAAAGATAATAATAAAGAGAGGAACGAAACATAAGAATCGTTCCTCTCTTGTTAATTTTAATATACGCACAGATAGACCGTGTCGGATGAAAAGACAATTTGAGTTTTCGAATCAAAATCAGTAAAATTGCCCTCGCCGAAAATTTCGGCTTTTTTGTCCTCGGACATTTTACTGCATTCAAAAACGGGTCTGTCCGTTTTCATTCTGCCGAGATTGATTATCGGCTTTACACCCCAGCCGACATACAGCACGCTGTTTTTGTTCAAATTATTTTCCGAATCGTAACAGTACTCCAGTTTAGTTACCATCGTGCCTGATTTGTTTTCATAATCGGCGACAGTCTCGTTTATTTTGTCCGCATAAGTCTCATCCGCATAATTTTCGGCTTTGAGTTCGTTTAAACTCTGAACGTCCTTTACCAAATTTATCGGAATCAAAATTAAAAGTACGCACAGCGCGAGCACGGCGGGTATCTTTTTCTTTGTAAGCGATATACTTTTTTATTTTCAAAATTTTCGTCCTCCGCAAACGACGTAAACGTAAGTCCGCTCGTAACACTCAGAAGCATCAAAAGCGACATAAAAAGAGATAAAATCCTTTTCGGTGTTGGTTTCATATCAACTTAATACCTCCGCCTTTTTATATACATTTTTATATAGACAATTTATATTGTACACTTTTTGATTTGAATGTCAACAAAATGGGCGCGAGATGCAAAAAATCGGCTTGAAATACATTAAAAATGAAGCAATTCCCCGCTCTGCCAACAGGCAGAACGGGGAACGCTTCCAACTATATAATATTAACGCATTCAAAATAATTAATATGCCTGAAAAAAAACATCCGGTCGTAATTATAACGACAAAATTTCAGGCTTGATACAGAGCGATTTATTCAAGTACTTTTTTAGCATGCTCTTTTATTCGCTCAAACGTTTCGTCGCTGATATCGTGCTCGAGTTTGCACGCGTCCTCGGCGGCGGTCTCCTTGTCAACGCCGAGCGACACAAACATCCTGGTCAGGAAAACATGGCGTTCGTAGATGTGCGACGCGATTTTTACAGCCTCGCCGGACAAAATGATGTCGCCGTCAGACTCAACGCTCAAAAGCCCCTGCTCCTTAAGCTTCTTTATAACGACGCTTATGGTAGGCTTCGAATAGCCCATTTCCTCGGCAACATCCACCGCGCGGACATTGCTTTTTTTGAGCTTTAACATGTATATGGTTTCGAGATAGTTTTCAATGGATTCCTGAATCATAAAATCACCGTTCAAACACAGATTGATATAATTCTTACATAAACAAAATATGTAGGGGAAGACATTGTCTTCCCGGGGTAAAGGCAGAAAATTTTTAATTATGGTTTTACCTTCGGAAACCCGGAAATTTCATATTGCTGACGCAATGTTATTATTAATATTCCTGCAAGTCTCATGCGGGAAGACAATGTCTTCCCCTACATAAAGAATGTTTGCGCTTTCGAATGATAAATTATTGTTCTTTCGGCAGTCTTACGCAGAACGTTGAGCCTGCTCCGATTTTGCTTTTTACGCTGATTTTTCCGCCGCAAAGGTCGACAACGCGTTTAACGAGGCTGAGTCCCAGACCGTTACCCTGCGCCGTGTGCGACGTGTCGCCCTGATAAAATTTATCGAAAATATGACGCCGAGTATCGTCGTCCATTCCGATGCCCTCGTCCGAAATTATAACCATAATATCCGAGATATCGTTTATGCACTTAATCGTAATCGTTCCGTTTTCGGGCGAAAATTTTATCGCGTTATTTATAATATTCATCCAAACATGCGAGAGCATATCCTCGTTGAAATTATACGTAACCTCCTGCAAATCGAGGTCAAAATCAATATTTTTTTTGCTCCACTCTTTTTCGAGATAGAGTATGCATTTTCTAATCTGCTCGTCGAGGTAAAACTCCGTTTTGTCGGTTACAATCTGCTGATTTTCATACTTCGTAAGCAGTAAAATATTTGAAGCCATGGTCGTAAGACGGCGCGACTCGGCGATGATAATATCCGCGTACTCCGTGCGCTCCTCGTCGGTGATTCCGGGCGTTTTAAGCTGTTTTGCAAACCCCGAAATCGACACGATCGGCGTTTTGAATTCGTGCGAAAAATTATTTATAAAATCGTTTCTGAACATCTCGGTGCTGCCTAATTCGTCAGCCATTGTATTAAAACTTCTCGACAGAAGATTCATTTCCTTGGGAAACTTCGTCTCGCTGACCCTTACGGTAAAATCGCCGTCGGCAATTTTCTTCGTCGCGGAAATCATTTCCTTTATAGGATTCAAAAAATTCTTACCGATAATAAACGACAGGAACGTGCCTATTATTATCGACGCGGCAAGGGACAGAAGAAGAACGCTGTACGGCCGTATTCGCTCAAAAATGTGCAGATCCGTTACGTTGAGAATATACATGAGTCCCGCGATAATCGCCGCCGCCGAGGCGAGAATTATAAACACGAGGACGGAATACGCAAAACGCATGGAGTGGCGTTTTTTTACTTTATAATCAAATTTAATTTCAGGTTTCATATCTGCCTCAATACGTCGCCTTATATCCGAGTCCGCGGATGGTAACTATCTGAAAATCGGGATTATTCTTAAACTTGTCGCGCAGTCTGTTTATGTGAACGTCGACAGTGCGCTCGTCCGTATCGGAATCCATATCCCATAATTCGTCCATGAGCTGTCTGCGGGTGAAAATCTTATTTTTATATGACAGGAGCTTAAAAAGAAGCAGAAATTCCTTTTTGGGAAGCTCAATCGAAGTGCCGTCCCTCGTGACGGTCAGCGCGTCGTAATCGAGAACGGTATCGCCGATGTTTAAATTATGCTCGTTCGCAATTTTCGAACGTCTGAGAAGCGCGGCGATATGCAGAAGCATTTCCTCGTCGTCGACGGGTTTAACCATATAGTCGTCCGTGCCGGCGCGGAATCCCTCTTTTTTGTCGCTGACATTCTCCTTCGCCGTGACCATCAAAATCGGTATATTCCAGTCGTTGTCACGCAGAGTTTTCGCAAACTCGTAGCCGTCCATGTTCGGCATCATAACGTCGAGAATTATCAAATCGACGTGAACCCTGTCGAGCTTGTCAAGCCCGTCGACCCCGTCAATCGCGGTGTACGCCTTATAGCCGTTCTGCTCGAGAACGGTTTTTGTCAGTCTGCGAGTGTTTTCGTTATCGTCAACTATGAGAATGTTAAACATATCATACGCCCCTTTACATTATATAAAAGGTATCATGTATATATTAAGGGAATGTAAACAATAATTTATCGCGTTATATGCGATAAATTATTGCAGTGAAAAGTGAAGAGTGAAAAGTGAAGAGGTTCGGTGCAAATCCTGACGGATTTGTCATTATAAAAGATATAAATCAAACCGCGTCAGCGAGAGACTTACGGTAATATGAATAATAACATTGCGTCAGCAATATGAAATTTCCGGGTTTCCGAAGGCAAAATCATATTTAAAATTTTCTGCCTTTACCCCGGGAAGACAACGTCTTCCCCTACATATTTTGTTTATGCCTTCAAATTATTGTTTGTTTATACGCTGAATAATAATTTACTGTAATTCGGGTACGGTAAGTATTCGCTCGCCATGTCGGTTTCGATTTCGTCGGCTACTGCGCGCAGTTCCTGCATTGCGGGGAGAACCTGCGTTTTGAAGTAATCCGCTTTTTCCTCGTAGTCCCCGATATCGTGCGCACCTATTATAACGTCGTTAAGCGCCTCGATACGTCTGTACGCGCAGTTCGTCAGCATCGTAAGCTTCTGCGCGGTGCGAACGCACGCGTCGTCGGAAATGTCGATGCCGATGCTCTTTTTGAGTTTCGCGGTTTCCGAAAGCGACTTTATGTAGTCAAACGCGCTCGGCAGAATATCCTTTTTTGCCATGTCTATCATTGTAAGCGCCTCGATATTCAAAACCTTACAGTAATTTTCGAGCATGATTTCACGTCTTGCCTCGAGCTCGACGCGGGTAAATATCTTATGCTTTGAGAAAAGTTCAACGTTCTTTTCGTCGGTAAGATGCGGTATCGCGTCGGCGGATGTTCTGTAGTTTAGCAGTCCGCGTCTTTCGGCTTCCTCAATCCATGCGCTGTCGTAGCCGTTGCCGTTGAATATAATTCGTTTATGCTCCTTGAACGTACTGCGGATAAGCTCGTCGACTGCGGAATTTATATCATCCTTACCGCTTAATTCATCGGAAAATTTTGCGAGCGCGTCGGCGGCAATCGTATTTATAACAATATTGGTATCGGCAATGGAAACGGACGAACCGGGCATACGGAATTCAAATTTATTACCCGTAAACGCAAACGGCGATGTGCGGTTTCTGTCCGTCGTGTCACGCATAAAGCTCGGGAGCGTGTCGACTCCGGTCTCCATTGCTACGCGGTTTCTCTTTTCAAAACTGCTGTCGTCGTCAATAACGGCGTTGATAACCTCCTCGATATCGTCGCCGACAAACGCGGAGATGATAGCGGGCGGAGCCTCGTTCGCGCCGAGACGGTGGTCGTTTCCGGGATTGGAAACGGATATTCTCAAAAGGTCCTGATAGTCGTCGACCGCTTTCAAAACGGCGGCGAGGAACAGCAGGAACTGCTTGTTTTCCTTAGGATTCTTGCCGGGCTTTAAGAGATTTTCACCCTCGTCCGTCGCAAGCGACCAGTTGTTGTGTTTACCGCTTCCGTTGACTCCGGCGAACGGTTTTTCATGAAGCAGACATGCAAGCGAATGCTTGTCCGCAACCTTTTTCATAATCTCCATGGTAAGCTGGTTCTGGTCGGTCGCAATATTCGTAACAGTGAACACGGGAGCCAGCTCATGCTGTGCGGGCGCGACCTCGTTATGCTCGGTCTTCGCAAGCACGCCGACTTTCCACAGTTCGCGGTTTAAATCCTTCATAAACGACATAACTCTCGGTCTGATAGCGCCGAAATAATGGTCGTCGAGCTCCTGACCCTTGGGAGGCTTCGCGCCGAAAAGCGTTCTGCCGGTCAGAATAAGGTCGAGGCGTTTATTGTAAAGGTCTTTGTCAACAAGAAAATATTCCTGTTCGGCTCCGACGGTCGAAATTACGCGGTTTACGTCGGTTCTGCCGATTATGTGAAGGAGTCTTAAAGCCTGTTTGTTAAGTTCCTCGACAGAGCGCAGCAGAGGCGTTTTTTTGTCGAGAACCTCGCCGGTATACGAACAGAAAACGGTCGGAATGCACAGCGAGTCATCCTTTATAAACGCGTACGAAGTCGGATCCCATGCGGTATATCCCCTCGCCTCGAACGTGGCGCGGATACCGCCCGAAGGAAAGCTCGACGCGTCGGGTTCGCCTTTTATAAGCTCCTTGCCTGAGAACTCCATTATAATCTTGCCGTTCTCCTGCGGGGATATAAAGCTGTCATGCTTCTCTGCGGTAATGCCGGTGTTCGGCTGGAACCAGTGCGTATAGTGAGTAGCGCCCTTTTCAATCGCCCAGTCCTTCATGGCGGTCGCAACGGCGTTAGCTGCGTTAATGTCAAGCTCTCTGCCCTCGCTGATTGTCTTTTTCAGCGAACGGTAAATATCTTTGGGCAGTCTCGCGTGCATGGTTTCATCATTGAAAACAAGACTGCCGAATAACTCCGGAATACTCTCGGGCATAAATACAACTCCTTAACGGAATAATTTCCCGCCCTTAACGCGTTAAATTATTCAGTGAATAGTGAAAAGTGAAGAGTGAAAAGGTTAGGTGCAAATCCTTCCGGATTTGTCATTATAAAATACAGACAAAATTATTTTTCGAAAACATCGTCCAAAACTTTCTGCATATTTCCGTCGTCCGACACGCACACGACGAGCATATCGCCGTAAGTTTTTATAACGGCTTTTTTAAGTTTCGGAACCTCCTGAGGCCCGTACGACGAATAACCGTCGATAAGATAATCAATATACGCCTTCGCCTTTTCCTCGGCTTCTTTCTGTTTGCCGTCTGCGATTTTGAAAACGGCTATCTGCTCGGTGCCGGACATCGCGCACCAGCCCGCCGCCGAAGACGCACATGCGTCCATCGAATACGTATAAAGCGGAGCGTCGCCCTGATCCTCCAATTCGGAGGAGAACTTTATCTTATCCTTAGCCGAAAGCGCGAGCGCCGAAATACCGTCCGACGCGCTGTCGTCGGCATTCGTAAGATCATTCTGCGTTACGGACTGCGAGGGCTTGTCCGCCGGTTTTGTCGTTTCATTATTTTTATCGCTGTCTGACGCGCATCCTGCAAGCGATACGGCAAGTAAAGCCGAAATAAGAATCATTGCATATTTTTTCATCGTTTAATACCCCAAACTCGATTTGATATAGTTTAACATAATGCAGTAGTAGCTTTTTCCGAAATGAATTCCGTCCGACGAAGCCGACGAGGGCAGGCATCCGCTGTCGTCCGCCATTGCCGACCACACGTCGAGATACGTTGCTCCGACCTCGGAACACATATCGCGTATCATAGCATTCATATTGACAATGCGCGAATTGCTGTAATTATAAACGTTCTTTTCGCTTGTCTCTTTCGAAATCGGCAGAATCGAAACGACATATATTCTCGCGTTCGGCTGATATGATTTAACCGTCGAGATAAGCGTTTTATAATTCGAAATAATCCATGAGTCGGAATATCCTATCTCATTGTCCCCGAACATTATGAATATATTGTCGAAACTCTCGCCGGAGTTGAATTTTCCGATAAGGCTCGCGCCGTCGCTGTCCGCAGCCGTCAGCGCGGTTTTTACGGTAAGTCCGACCTTTGCGTAGACATTGGGCACCAGTCTTAAATTGCGCAGCCCCTCAAACCTTGAATTTCCGAAAAACGCGGAATTGTTAAAACACGCGTAGTCGCCCTGGACGGGCGTGCCCTTTACCGTCTGCGGTTTTGTTTCGGCTTTGGTCTGAGGCTTTGTCTCCTGCTCGGTCTGCGGTTTTGTTTCGGGTTTTGCCGTCGTTGAGACTGTCGTTGTGACGGTCGTCGCCGCTGTTGTTGTCGTTGTTGTCGTCTCGGTTTCTACATGCGAAACAGGCTCGGCATAGTCGACCGAATCCGCAGCCGGCTCAGTCGTCGTTTCGGCGATATCATACGATTTAAACTCCGTATCTACGCTGAAAACGGCGGTCGCCGTTCCTACAATCACCATAACCGCAATTCCGGCAATAACCGCAGTTTTCGGGCTCTTTGATTTTTTGTCGTTACTCATTTACATTTCTACTCCCATAAAATGAGCTAAAAAATAGAAGATAATGACTTCCGCATCAATTTCCGACATATAAAAACGTATAAAAATACACGCGCGTCGTCTAAAGCGCGGAAATGTCTTTTTCCGTCGGCAAACGGAGAAAAAACTCATCTTTTGTTCCTTGCATATATAATAATACAGTAAATATTTTTTTTCTGCAATACCTCATATAATAATATTTTAATACAATTTTGTAACTATTTTATTCATTATAGCAAAAGCTGTTTTTATTCACAGACAAAATGAGGAACGTGCAAAACCTGCACGTTCCTTCAAACACATTATTTCTTTATAACTTTCAGCTCAACAATCTGCTCCGGCTGAGACTCGGTCTTGATTCTGACCTTAACGTCCCCGCTCTTTCCGACTGTTCTGACCCAGAATGCTCTGACTCCGCCGATTAACGAGAATTCGTCGGGTCCGATAATCTCCGCGGGTCCCTCGACGCTTACGTTAACCGCCGAATTGCAGTAAGGCAGACGGTTGTTGTTCTGATCAAGCGCGAGAATTTCGATTCTCGTTACATCATAAGTTTCGTCCTCGGTAAGAGTATCGCTGTCGGCGCTTACGCTTATATGAGTCGACTTTACGGCTGTGCGTGTTATCGTCTTGATAAGTTCGCCGTTTTTATATCCCTCATACGTATACTCGACCTGCTCGTTGCCCCAGTTTGCAAAATATTTCGTAATCAAATCGTAAATCCGATTAAACGTCATTCTGCCGTGCAGGAACGCGATTGCGACCTCGATATAATGATGCGGGGGCATGATGTAGCCGTATTTGCCCGCCGCGACAAGCGCGTTTTTAAGGTACTTCGCCGTTATCGGGTCGAGCCCTTCCTCATCCTCGAGCACATTGCCGAGATAGTCTACCGGCGAAACGGGCGGATGAGGCAGATGCTTTAATTTGCCGTCCTTCGGCGTGAGCGAGCTTGTGTATCTGCCGTTTTTGTAGACCTTAATTTCGTCGCAGTTTGTGAAAATATAGGTCAGTCCGATGATTCCGCCGGGGTAATCGCCGATATCCATTGACGAACTTGTCTCCATGACGGGCGTTTCGTCCTGCTGGGAGGAGTATACGCTCGCCGCAAGCTTCGGAATTCTGAACATGTCGGTAACGCCGTGATAGCAGATTCTGTCTCCCGAGCCGAAATCCTTATGAGTATTATAATCCGCCATGCACCAGCCGATTGCGCCGGAAATACGCTTGCTGCCGAACGATGCGTTCTGAACTCTCGCGTGTCTTAACGCATGCTCGGTGCGAATCTCCTCGCGGTCGAACATCTTTGTCGGGTACATGTGACCGTTATTTTCGGTGACAAGGTACGGCTTCAATCCGCATACGAGAAGCGAGGGCAGAAGCGCGATTTTGCCGCCCGAATGTGAGAAATCGTTGTACGTGTAAACGTCCTCGAGGAATGAGCTCTGAGGCATGTTTCTGACTCCGCCGGTCTGTCTCGACGGGTCAAGCTTTCTTGCAAGAGCGTTCGTTTCCTTATAGAATTCGTCGCAGTCCTGACCCTCGTTGACTCTTACGCCCCACAGGATTACCGACGGGTGATTTCTGTCTCTTAAAATCATACTCTCGATGTTGTCAAGGCAGTTCTTTCTCCACTCGCCCTCGCCTAAATACTGCCAGCTGGGCATTTCTGTGAATACGAGAAGTCCTATTTCGTCGCATCTGTCGAGGAAGTGAACGGAGTCGGGATAGTGCGAGGTTCTGACGAGGTTGCATCCTAATTTAAATTTAAGAAGATCGGCGTCTGCCTTCTGCGCGGAGGCGGGCATCGCGTAGCCTACGTACGGGTAGCTCTGATGACGGTTGAGTCCGATAATCTTAACCGTTCTGCCGTTTAATTTAAATCCGAAACGAGTAAATTCACACGAGCGGAAACCGAATCTGTATTCTGTTACGTCTGTGCCGAATTTAACTCTTAACGTATAGAGATTCGGACTGTCCAAATCCCAGAGCTTAACCCCGCCGACTCTCCATTTGATTTTTAAAATACGAGCCTTGACGGCGCATTTTTTCTCTTTGATAACTTTTTTATCCGAATCGAGAAGCTCGAGCGACAATTCACCCTCTGCATGATGAGAGAACGTGATGTCGGCGCAGATAACCTTCTTTTCATTTAAAACATCCTCGGTCGTTATGAATACGTCCTCGACTCTTACATCGTCGACGACTTCCATCCAGACCTCGCGGTAGATTCCGCCGTAGACAAGGTAATCGACAACGTTTCCGAACGGGGGAATCTCGTTTCTCTCGGTCGAGTCGAGCATAACTGTTATGACGTTGTCGGAGGCTAAAAAGTCCGTTATGTCGAATACGAACGGTGTGTAGGCACCCTTGTGTTCGCCTGCAAACGAGCCGTTTATGTAGACCTTTGCGTAAACCGACGCGCCCTCGAAATGGAGAAGAACGCGCTTTGAGCCGTTCAGCTTTTCCTTGTCGAACTTAAAATGCTTTCTGTAACAGCTTACGAACTGGTACATTTTTTCGTCGAAATAGTTGTAGGGAATTTCCTTGTTCGTGTGGGGAATGTCGACCGTCTCAAAATCCTTGTCGGAGTATGATTTTTTAATCATGTCCTCCGAGAATGTTTCGGAGTATTTCCAGCCGAAATTCAGATTGATTTTTTCTCTCATTTGTACGCTCCTTTGTCGAATTCCAAAGCATAAACATTCTTTTGTAGGGGAAGATATCATCTTCCCGCATGAAACCTACGGTAATATGAGTAATGAAAATGCGTCAGCAAAATAAAATCTGCGGGTTTCCGCAAGCAGATTCATAATAAAAAACACTGCCTTTACCCCGGGAAGACAATGTCTTCCCCTACATATTTTGTCTGTGTTTTGGAAAAGAATAATTTTATTAATTTGCAGTTTGTTCAACAATTGCAATTAGTTTTTCTTTCGTATTCATTTCCGGGTTCTCGATAACCGTGCAGAGCAGTTTTTCGAGCGTTTCACCCGTTTTCCCGCCCGTTATTCCGATTTTCTTCAAATCGGTGCCGTCGACGGCGAGGTCTTTTAACGTATACGGCTCTTTTTTATCTATAATATCATAAAACTGCGCGTATGCAAAGTCCGTCTGAGAGGAAATATCGCGGAAACTTTCGCTCAGCGCCCCGCGGTCGGCTGTTCTTATCTTCATAAGACGGACAAAATTTTCTTCGCCCATCATGTTAAGATACCTCTTGACCTCGGCTCTCGTCGACGGAACGTCCATATCGTGATGCGACACGAGAAACGTCACGGTTTCGCATATTTTATTGCTGAATCTCAAATCTTTAAGAACCTTTTCGGCAATCTCCCCGCCGACCGCCGCGTGATTTTTAAACGTCGAATCGCCTTTGTCGTTTAATTTATGCGTCGCAGGCTTGCCGATGTCGTGCAGAAGCATCGTAAGGCGCAGAATTTCGTCGTTCGAATCGATATTGTCAACAGTATGGCACGTGTGATCCCATACGGTGTACGCGTGCTTTCTGCCGTACTGTTTAAAGCCGAATTCGGGTTTTAATTCGGGGATGATAACGCCGAAAACCTCTTCGTATTCCTCGAGGACGTTAAACGCATTCTGCCCGCATAATAATTTTAACAATTCTGTTGAAATCCGTTCCTTTGCGACATTATTTAAAAGCTCTTTATTCTTCAAAATCGCCTTTTTCGTTTCGCTCTCTATCGTAAATCCGAGAGTTGAAGAGAAGCGGAGCGCGCGCATGATTCGAAGCGCGTCCTCGTTAAAACGCCTGTCCGCGTCTCCGACGCAGCGGATAATTTTATTATTGATATCGTCCTCTCCGCCGAACAAATCAACGAGCCCTTTTTCATCATTGTACGCCATCGCGTTTACCGTAAAGTCACGGCGCGACAGGTCGTTTTTCATGTCGGAAGTAAAGCTGACAGAGTCGGGGTGACGGCAGTCCGTATACTTGCCGTCGATTCTGTATGTCGTTATTTCAAGCGGTTCGCCGTCGATTAAAACAAGCACCGTCCCGTGCTTAATTCCCGTGTCGGCCGTTTTGAATGAAGAGAAAATCTCCTTTGTCTTTTCGGGCTTCGCCGAGGTCGTAATATCCCAGTCGTGAGGCGTTTTGCCCATTAAAATATCGCGTACGCATCCGCCGACGATGAACGCCTCTTCGCCCGCCTCATTAGTTCTAATGAGGGCTTTTCTGACGTATTCGGGTAAATTAATTTTCAAACGAATCACATCCTGATGTTGAAAAAATTTTAATTATTTGATATCATATATAAATAGATTAACATGTATGAGGTGTTTTTATGAAATGTCCGTACTGCTCATATGAGGAGAGCAAGGTAATAGATTCCCGTCCCACCGACGAGGGCGAAAGAATCAGGCGCAGACGCGAATGTCTTAAATGTCACAGACGTTTTACGACGTACGAGATTGTCGAGAGTCTGCCTATCGTCGTTGTCAAAAAGGACAAGTCGCGCGAGGTTTTCGACAGAAACAAGCTGATGAGCGGACTTTTAAGAGCGTGCGAAAAACGTCCCGTGTCGCTCGAAACGCTCGAAAACGCGGTCGACGAAATTGAAACGACGCTCCAGTCCTCGCTCGACAGAGAGGTCACGTCAATACGCATCGGCGAGCTGACGATGGATAAGCTTAAAGAAATAGACGAGGTCGCGTACGTGCGCTTCGCCTCGGTTTACAGACAGTTCAGGGATATTAACTCGTTTATGGACGAGCTGGCGAGACTCTTAAAGAACAAACAATAATTTAATGTAAGGCATAAACATTCTTTTGTAGGGGAAGACATTGTCTTCCCGCATGAGACTTGCGGTTTTATCAATAATAAATTTGCGTCAGCAATATAAATTTTCCGGATTTCCGAAGGCAAAATCAAATTTTTAAATCTCTGCCTTTACCCCGGGAAGACAATGTCTTCCCCTACATATTTTGTTTACGCTTTAGAAATAAATTTGTACGTTAAATTATTTAATTGCTTCTAATACCAGCTGTTCTATTTCCGCTTCGTCCGAATAACCTATGCTCTTCGAAATCTCTTCGCCGTTTTTGAATATCATTACGGTCGGGATGCTCGCGATATTGTATTCGAGCGAAATTTCGGGCTCTTCGTCGACGTTTACCTTGCCGACCTTGATTCTGCCGTCAAATTTTTCGGCTATGCTCTCGATAACGGGGGCTATCATACGGCACGGACCGCACCACGCCGCCCAGAAGTCGACGAGTACGGGGATATTCGAATTGATAACTTCCGCTTCAAAATTGTCCTTTGTTAATTTAATTTCCATTTTAATTTTCCTTTCCTTGTTTTAATTTACTTTGATTTATAGTATAACATGCAGTGACAGTATCCCTCGAATTCGGGATCGGCTATCTGTTCGCGGAACTCCTTGCACATGCACTTGTTGTCCTCGGTTTTTTCGAGTTTGCACGGGCAGTAGCCGCCGCGCCGTTTGAGTCCCTCTTTTATGAGAGCAACCGTCTCTTTGTCGGGGTTGAGAGTTATTTTCATTGCTCGTTCCCTCCTATCCGTTCTCTGTTCATAGTTCACTCGGAGATGTTTACATCTCCTTTTATTATTGTATCATATTATTTCCTGTATTTAAAGCAATAAATAATTTTTTATTGAACAATGTGAAGTTTTGTTGTATAATTGTAAAAAAAGAGGGAGACTTTTATATGCGTAAATCAAAAAATCCAAAAATGAAACGCGCTTCTCTCATCGCTGTCGGATGCGCAGTGCTCGCTGGCGCGGTCACTGTCGGTTCGTTTTTGATATATGACAGAATTCAGGCGGACAAATACGGATTTACGAATCTTGATAATATTTCCGTCCCCGCCCCGATTACTAAAGAGGCAATCGAACTCGACGTACAGCTCGACGAAATTACAATGCATTACGCGGTGTACGGCGAAACGGGACGTCAGCCGATTATTTTGATACACGGCAATTCCTCGAGCCATCTGGGGCTTGATTCTGCGGCGCGGTATCTCGCGAATGATTTTACGGTTTATTCGATCGACAGCCGCTGTCACGGTCAGAGTTCCGACCCGGGCGTTATTACGTACGATTTAATGGCGGAGGACACCGCGCAGTTTATTAAAAAGCTGAATCTTGAAAAGCCGTATATTCTCGGGCATTCCGACGGTGCGATAGTCGCGCTGACGCTTGCGTACACGTACCCCGATCTGCCCGGCGCCGTCGTCGCGTGCGGTGCAAATTCGAGACCCGACATGATGAAACCGTACTTTACATTCGGCGTTCTGATGTCGAATTTAAGACATCACGACAAATTAAACGACTTAATGCTGACCCTGCCCGACATGACGGCGGAAAAGCTCAGTAAAATAACGTGCCCGACGGATATCGTCATAGCCGAAAACGACATAATGTATCTGTCCGACGCGGTGTTCATGCGCGATAATATAAAACTGTCGTCGCTCGATATACTAAAGGGCGAAAACCACTCGTCATACGTCTCCCTAAATGGCAAAAAAGCATATAAAACCGTAATGAATTTCTTAAAATAAAAAATCCCCGGCTGCGGGCGGTGACAAAACGGGGCTTTTTTGTCGAATCGGCTGTTTACAAAAAAGAAAATATGTGATAAAATAAAAAAGTCCGCGAATTATATATTCGTGAACCCTGGAGTTACCTATAAACGGTAGGCGGTTTGCCCTTTTCATCTTTTTTTAAGAAAGAGGGCGTTCGCCCTCTTTTCACAAGGAAAGGAGGGTGATAATATTATGGTAGAAGCTGCTTTGTTTTTAGCTGTCGTTATTACTCTTAGTAATAACGATCTGCATAATAATAAAAAAAATAACCGCCCATATTGACCCATGACGGTTATTTTCAGCAATTAACCAAGGGCAAACCGTCTATCCGGTAACTCCCTGTATCTATATTATATCTATAAAATCCCGTTTTGTCAACACCCGCAAAACACCCTCCGGAAAATAACATGGTTTTTTCATCTCCCGTATTTTTATTCTTTTTTCTTCCCGTTACGCTCGGCATTTACTACGCCGTGCCGGCGAAGTTCAAAAATTTCATCCTCTTTTTAAGCGGTCTCGTGTTCTACGCATGGGGCGAGCCGGTCTATGTCCTGATTATGATTTTATCGACAGCGATCGACTACACGGCGGGGCGGATTATAGGGCGTTTCGGCGAAAACAAAGTTATACGAAAGCTGTGTCTTATAATCAGCGTCGTTATGAATCTAAGCCTGCTCGGCGTATTCAAATATTCGGGATTCGTAATCGACAGCATAAATTCGCTGTTCTCGCTGTCTCTTAACAATCCGAATTTACCCCTGCCTGTCGGCATCAGCTTTTTTACATTCCAGTCGATGTCGTACACCATTGATTTGTACAGGGGCAATATAAAGGTTCAGAAGAATTTTATCGACTTCGGCGCGTTCGTCACAATGTTCCCGCAGATTGTCGCGGGACCGATAGTGCTGTACGAGGATGTCGAAAAGCAGTTAAAGAGCCGAACTATAGACATGACCGCTCTCTCAGACGGAATATCGCGTTTTATATGCGGACTTTCAAAAAAAGTTCTGATTGCAAACGGCATAGGCGAGTTATGGACAAGCGTAAAGGGTGCGGATTTTTCGTCGCTCCCCGCGCTTGACGCATGGCTCGGAATCCTCGCGTTCACATTACAGATTTACTTCGATTTTTCGGGATATTCGGATATGGCGATAGGTCTGGGCAAAATGATAGGCTTCGACTTCCCCGAAAATTTCAACTACCCGTACATGTCGAAAAGCATAACCGACTTCTGGCGCAGATGGCACATGACTCTGGGCGGATGGTTCAGAAGCTACGTTTATATTCCACTGGGCGGAAACAGAAAAGGCAAAATTAAAACCGTCCGCAATCTCCTTATCGTGTGGTTCCTGACCGGGCTTTGGCACGGCGCGGGCATAAACTTCATAATGTGGGGATTGTACTACGGGGTTATATTAATACTCGAAAAATTCGTATACGGCAGATATCTCGAAAAACTCCCGAACATAGTAAAACATGTTTATTCAATGATAATCGTAATATTCGGCTGGGTGCTTTTCGAATTGAATTCCGTTAATTCTATCGGCGGATTTTTGGGCTCGCTCTTCGGCGCGTCGGGCGCGTTCACCGGCGCGGACACGAGTCTTTACATTCACAGCTATCTGTTCATATTCGTAATTGCGGTCATAGGATGCACGAATTTTCCCGAGCGGATTTACATGCATTTCAATGAAAAATACCCCAAAGCATTCGGCGTAATTTCCGTAATACTGCAAACTCTCGCGTTCGGCGCGGTCATAGCGTATCTTGTAAATTCGACATACAATCCGTTTTTGTATTTTAATTTTTAAGGAGGAATCGGGATGAAAAAAATCGCCGTCTCGCGCGTTATAATATTCTTTTTAATCTCGGTTTCGATTCTTTCAGGCATAATTTTTACGCCCAAACAGACCGTAAGCTACGACGAGAACCGATATCTCGCCGAATTCCCGAAACTTACTTTCGATACGTATAAGGATTCGGAATTTTCAAAGGGATTCGAAAGCTGGGTCAGCGACCATTTCGTTTTGAGAAAGCAATTTATTATTATTAGAAATAATATAGAGAAGCTCATCGGCAGAAAAGAGATCGGCGGAGTTTATACCGCTGACGACATGATGATTTCGCTGTTCAGGGCGGACTCTGGAATTGCGGACAAAAACGCTCAGTATATCAACGCATTCTGTAAAAACGCCGATAACGTTTACTGTCTTATCGCCCCGACTGCGCAGGAAATTTACAAAGACAAACTTCCCGGTTATTTAAATCTTACCTCGGAGAGTGAATACATTTCCTCGTTTTATTCAAAACTTAGTAATGTAAAGACGGTCGATATTATTCCCGAATTAGAAAGTGAAAGAGACGGATATTTATATTACAGAACAGACCACCACTGGACAACGAACGGCGCGTTTATCGCGTACAATAAGGTCGCCGAGGTCATGGGGCTTAGCAAATTCGACAAAAACGACTTCAATGTTGAAACCGTCTCGGACTCATTCGAGGGTACGCTATATTCTAAAACGCTCGGCAAAAGCGTAACGCCCGATTCGATTATTATTTATAAATATAAAAACGGTGAAAATCTCACGATTGAAGACGAAAACGGCGTTTCCGATTTTTATAAATACGATAAATTGAACGAAAAGGACAAGTACCTGTTTTTCGGCGGTGAGAATAAGGGTATCGAAACCGTGCGTTCGAATATAAAAAACGGCAGAAGGCTTCTTCTTATAAAGGATTCGTATGCGAATTCCGTGATTCCGTTCCTTGCGCTTAATTATGAGGAAATAACGTCGCTTGATTTAAGATACGCAACGGCTTCGGTCATGAAGTCGATAGACAAATCGAGTTACGACGAAATATTATTTCTATATAACTGCGACGGATTTTCGGCGGAAACGAGCCTTTCAAAGCTTATGATTGCGTCATAAAAATTTTACTTGTGTTTAAGACGTATATATTGTATAATATAATCTAAATCCGTATAAGGAGCTGTTAAAATGAGCGAACCTATCAAAATCGACTTTTCCGATAAGGGAAAAAATCATAAGTCGGCTAAGGAAGTTATAATTCCGCCCGACAAAGCGGGGCTTAAAATAGTTATCAATATTATTCTGACCCTCATTGTCGGCGCGATCGTATACTACTTCATGCTCCCGGCTATAAACCTTCACAGCCCCGAGTTTTATATGTATACCGCGATTATTTTTGCGACATACATCGGAAGCTCGTACATTACCACGCTTGCTTTTATCAGGACGGAGTACATGCCTTATGTCAGAAAGCACGCGATAGTGCCGATTGTAATTCTCATTATCACGGGCGTCGTGTTCGGCGTCGGATATCTCACGTCATGTCCGTTCTTCAGAGCCAAGGCGCTGAGCAATGTTTTACAGCTCGACACCGACACGAAGTTTGAGGACAGCATTTCGGTTATCGACTCGGTCGACGACTTCCAGAACGTTCCGATGATAGACAAGGACGCGGCTTACAAACTCGCGGATAAAACGCTCGGTACTCTTGCGGGAGAGGGACTCGAATCGCAATTCGAACTTGCCGACGAGTATTCGACTCAGATAAACTACAAGGGACAGCCGTACAGAGTTTACCCCCTTGCATACGGCGATATATTCAAATGGATTACCAATACGTCCGACGGTTTCCCCGGCTACATTCTCGTTAACATGAACACGCAGAACGCGTCATACGTTAAACAGAATATTCGTTACTCTCCGACGGAGCATTTTCAGAAAAATCTCGTTCGTCAGGTCAGATTCCACTATCCGACGGCTCTTATCGGCAACGCTTCTTTTGAAATTGACGACAACGGCGTACCGTATTGGATTGTTGAAATTCTCGAAAAGAAAGTCGGACTTATCGGCGGCGACGACGTTAAGGGCGCTGTTCTCGTCAACGCTTCCACGGGTGAATGCAAATATTATCCTGTCGAGGAAGTTTCGGCTCCCGACAGCGAAATCAAATGGATAGACCAGGTTTACGACGCGGATCTCCTTATTAAACAGTATACGAATCTCGGTAAATATTCTTCGGGATTCTGGAACTCGATAATCGGTCAGTCGGGCGTTAAGCTTACGACCTCGGGCTTCAGCTATCTTGCTCTCAACGACGACGTTTACATGTACACGGGCGTTACCAGTGTTACGAGCGACGAATCACTGCTCGGATTCCTGCTCATTAACCAGCGTACAAAGGACGCGTATTTCTACTCGACATTCGGCACCGGAAACGATACACGCTCAATTACGGGCGCTACCGAAAAGGCGGCTCAGCAGTCGGCGGAGGGCGTTGTTTCGGATAAAAAGTGGACGTCCACGTTCCCGCTTCTTATCAACCTCGACGGCGAGGCGACGTATTTTATGGCGTTAAAGGACGACAACAACGTCGTTAAATCGTATGCGATGGTTAACGTAGAAAATTATAACGTCGTTGCAATAGACTCGGGCAACGGTACGCCCGACCTCGGCGCGTGTATGAAGAACTATGCGACGGTTCTCAAGACGAATAAGGACGTTACGATAAACGTCGACACCGTTTCCTCGAATCCCGAAGTTAATACCCCATCCTCCGACGGCAATACGGCAAACACAAGAAAGACCGTAACCGGCGCGATAACCGAAATTCTCTCGCAGAATGAAAACGGAAATACGTGCTACTATATTAAGATTGACGGCGCGAATACGTACTTTATGGTATCGGCTTCGACCTATCCCGAGGCGATATTCTTAAAGACGGGCGACACGGTTGCAATCGAATACGTTGATTCGGCGGATTCCGTTTGGACTCCCGTTTCGACGATTGAAAAGAAATAAAATAAGAACAGTTAAAAGCGGAGCGCTTTCGAAATGAAACTGCTCCGCTTTGTTTTTTGAGCTCAAAAGTCCGAAAAGAAACTGCGCACAGGAACGACATCCCGCGCACAGTATAAAATTCGGAATAGAATTTTTCGGTTACTTTTCTTCTTTGTTCAGCTTCTCATTAAGAAGGATAACGACAAGCGGGACGATTACAGCCTGGGCGGCAAGACCTATCCAGCCGGTTTTTATCTGTCCCCAAATCATCGGCACGGTGAACGGGGTTTTCGAAGCAAAGAGAGCAACAAGCGCAAGGAACGTTCCTCTGCCGAGAACTTCGGCGGTAATTACCGCGGGGAAAGCGAGAAATCTATTTTTCGAAATCGCTTTTGAGAAAAGTCCCGATACGACGGCGAAAACCGTGAGCTCCGCCGTCATGAACGGAAGTCTCGCGGCGGCGGGCATTGCCGAGCCGAACGCGCCGGTTATCAGGTAACTGAATAAGGGCGCGAGCATGCCGACGCCGATACCCCAGTACGAGCCGAGCAGACATCCGCCGAGCAGTACGGGCAGGTACATGGGCAGAAGCGTTACGCCCGCGCTCTCGCCGAATATGAGGTGAGCAAGCTGGGGCAGAACAACCGCAAGGGCGATAACTAAAATCGCAATTCCCGACTTTACACCGATTTTTGTTTTAAAAGATACATTTCTTTTTTCGAGTACGTTTTCTATCATTTTAAGAATCCTCCGTTTTATAGACAATAATTTATTATAAGGCGCAAACATTCTTTTGCAGGTCTTCCCGCATGAGACTTACGGTTTTATTAATAATAACATTGCGTCAGCAATATGAAATTTGCGGTTTTCCGTCGGTTATTTTTTAAGGCAAATCAAAGCCTTTATCCCGGGAAGACAATGTCTTCCACTATATATTTTGTTAAATTCCGAAAAAAAATAAATTGATTTTTATTGTTACTCTTTAATACTACGAAGAATATTACAATACAAGTATTCAAGCGTGTTTTCTCTTTTGTCCTTTTTTTATTTAATAAAAACCTGTTCCGGGCAATCACTCTTCATACTCTTCATACTCTTCGTAGGCGCATCGAATGCTCTCGGCATCGCCCTTAAGCAGATAGTTATCGCAGTCCATTCTGTAATTGCGGTAGTCCCAAATCATAACGTTCCCCAATTCGGACGTTATTTCAAAATCCGACTTGCCGTCACGGTCAATCTTATTTATGATTTTTAAAAGCTCGAACGCGGGCATATCGTCAATTATGCCCCATCCGGCACCTTCGATGACTCTAGTACTCTGTACCACCCAAAACTTTACAAGCATTACGGCGTATGACAGCGTTTAACTGCGTCTTCAAACTTGACAGGCGCCAGCCTGCCTGCGTTTTCATCCTTGTTAAACACAGCCATACTTGCAATCAGATGCAAATTTTTAGGTGGTACAAAGTACTAGGATACGCGCGTCCGCGGTGCTTCGGCATCGGCTGAATATTTGTAAGGACAATGTCAAACTCCTGCTCGCATCCGAAATCATAAATCATTTTTAGATGCTCGCCGCATTGAAGAGTCATAGACGACAGCTTGACCTCCCGCATCAGCGGAGCCTCGCCGTCATTTTCAATATCGGTTTCATAAAATACGCCTTTATGTTCGATACCGAAAAGATGATAAGCCTTAGTCTGAAAACTCGCGAGTATAATATATCCGAGCTGAGCAAGTGTATTATTTGAAGACACCTCAAACACTCTGTAGATTTTATTGTCACAGTTTTCGTATACGACTTTAAATGTATAAACTTCTGCGCCCATTTTCTCACCTCATGAATTTATTATTCCGGTACTGCCTGCGCGTGCGAAACGACGTACGCGCTCAGCTTCACCGCCTTATCGAGTGCTAATTCTACATTTCCGCCCGACATATATTCACTCACAAACGCCGCCGAAAAGCTGTCGCCTGCGCCGACCGTCGAAACGGCCTTGACCTTTTCGCCGTCATGATAATACTCTTTTTTATCTTTGGAATCGTAAACATACGCGCCGTCGCAGTCGAGCGTAATTATAATAAGTTTTATATTTTTACAGCTTGACGAAATTAATTTTGAAGCCCGTGCGCAGTCGGTTATCTCGCCGGAGAAAACGGTATTCGTAACGCGCGCAAGCTCCTCCCTGCTGATTTTGACAATCGACGCGTTTTCAAGACAGAGCCGTATGCTCTTTTCATTATAAAACGGTTTGCGTATATTCAAATCGCAGAAAATCTCTTTAAATTTAACTTTTTTCAAAATCTCTTTTATGGTTTCGACGTTGTTTTCGCTGCGCTGAATAAGCGTTTCGAAGCAGAAAACGTCGAAATTATTATTTTCAATATCTTTATCAAATTGTATATAATCGTACGCCGAGTTTTTAACAATATCGTAATTCGGAACCTTATTTTTGTCAAGCGTGACAAGACATCTGCCCGTCGGCTTGCCATTTATAACTTTAATATAATCGTCCTTTATCCCGAATCCGCGGGCGATTTTCAAGGCTTCTCCGCCCAATTCGTCGTCTCCGACCGCTGACAAAAGATAAGACTCTGCGCCGAGCCTCGCACAGTGAGCGGCGAAGTTGAACGGTGCGCCGCCGATACACATTTTGTCCGAATAAACGTCCCATATAATCTCGCCGAATGAAAGAATTTTCACATAATCACCCCGAATTCAGGTTGAATATCAAGTAATTATATCATGTCGCGAAGGCGCGTTGTGCCTAAGCGGTATGATTCAATGTTCTGAGAAACACACCAAATCTCTGATTTGGATTGTGTTTCGTGAGGTTATTATACCATTTATTTAATTCCATTGCAATAAAACGCAGAGCACAGTACCAAAATTTACACTATACACTTTTCATCGTATTGACAAAAGGGGTTATTGTGTTACAATGGCATTAAACAGATATTTTCACCAAAATAACAAACAAAAGGCGGTTTTTCAATGTTTTTAGCTCGTATTACCGATCATTCTAGACAAAGTCTAGAAAATCACGCGCAGGGATCGGATTGAAATGTTTTGCAAAGATATTCGGCAAAACAAACAGGCAAATATTCGGGCAAACAAAAACAATTTTATTTTAACAGATAAAGGACGTGAACAGACAAATGAGCAAAAAAGGTATGTCGCCTAAACGGGCGCAGGAATTAAAAAAAGAGAAAGGTATAGAAGAAACAAAACTGCAAACAGTCAGAGTAGAAAAGGGGTATTCTCAAAGTAAACTGTCAATTAAGTCGGGAGTAAACGCTCGAATGATACAAGGATATGAACAGCGCCGCCGGCTTATTGAAAATGCGAAACTTGAAACGATTTGCGATTTGGCTCTTGCTCTTGACTGCAAAATAACGGATATACTTGACGATAAACAACTTATTGATAAGCTGAGATTAACAAGATGAACCGCGCTGCGGTTTTTCTTTTGAAGTAAACTGTCAAAATCATATGCATTAATTTTTCAAATTACAATGCCGTTCCTTTTTCCGGAACAAAAAATTTACTCATGTCGTTATTTTCAAGCTTTAAAAGCGCGGTTTTGTTTTTTATTCCGCCGCCGTAACCCGTCAGGCTTCTGTTCGAGCCGACGACCCTGTGGCACGGGACGATAATACAAATCGGATTCCACCCGACCGCGCCCCCGACCGCCTGCGCGGACATCTTTTTAAGCCCTCTTTTTTCGGCGATAATCTTCGCAATATCGTTATATGTTAAGGTTTCGCCGAACGGAATCGAGTTCATTATGTCAATAACTTCTTTTCTGAACGGCGTTAAATTTTCAATCCTGTATTCGGGCGTAAAATCGGGATTTTCTCCGCCGAAATAAATATCGAGCCATCTGCCCGTTTCTTTAAAAACAGGCAGGTCTTTTTCTTCGCAGTTTTCAATGTGCTTAAAAGAATCTCTCGACCCCGAAAACCACAATCCCGTTAAATATTCCCCGTCGCTGTTCATGATTAAATCATCAAACCCGTCCGGCGTTTTATAATTATATTTGTAAACCGTAAAATCATCTCCCGGTTAAGTTCATTATACAGGGGCGAAAATATTACGTCAATAAAAATTACGACTATTTTTAATACGGCGCATGCCGAAATTTTCCACTGACGGTTGAATTCTTTTCAACTATCGAATTATTGTTTCGGGATAAATATTGATATATAATAAAAACACAATAGCTATTGAATATTTTTCGAGGTGAGTACATTATGAATATTTATTTCGGCGAAAACTTAAAAAAATTGAGAAAAGAAAGAGACCTTACGCAGGAGAATCTTGCCGATTTCCTCGGCGTGACATTTCAGGCGGTCAGCAAGCGGGAACGCGGAGAGGGCTATCCCGACATTACCGTCCTGCCGGATATTGCTTCGTTCTTCGACGTATCCACGCCGCAACGCACAGGACGATAGTTGAGATATGTTCGTGCAGCCATTTCTTCTTAAAAAATGCGATCTTTTCTTTCAGCGTAAAGGTGCTGCTGTTCAGCGCCGTAATGAGATTATTGTCGGCAGCTTTTTTGAAGTCCTCCGCCCAAAGCCGTTTGCCGCTTATAAGCTCGTTAATACTTACGCCGAATTCCTTTGAAAGCAACGACAGCATTTCAACATCGGGTATATAATTGCCGTTCTCCCAACGGGAAATGGTTTTGTTGGTCACACCGAGCTTTTCTCCGAGCTGCTCCTGCGTCAAACATTTCTCTTTCCGCAGGGCAGCTATAAATTTCCCTATCTTCATTTGATCCATTTTTATGTACCTCCGAAGAAAAGCATAGCGCATTTTTCGTAAAAATTCTTCCCCGCAAACAGCGAATGTGCTGCGCGCAAGCAGAGAAACGCATTTTTATTGTAAAGTTTTATTTTGATTTCTTCTCAAAGGCATTAGCAATTGCAACAACCGCAGGAAATATTACTCCTGCAACAACCCAAATTATCCAACTCTGTCCCCAATTATTCGATGACAGGCTGTATCCTAAATAAACTGCCGTTGCAATTACCCAATACGCCGTATAGATAGCTGCTGAAAAGGACGGTTTTTCCTTTTTTTCTTCAGAATATTCACCCTCTTGCAACAGTTTTTCATAGCTCGCCCATATAATACCCGTCTTGATAAAGCAAATTACGCCTACTCCAGCAATAAGAAATGAAAGCGAAAGCATAATCGTTAGAAACAGGTCGCTATCAGCGTCAATGATTGCTCCGATAAAAAGAGGAATTAAGGCAGTAATACACAGACAAGTTCCTGCAATGTTATTCTTTGTGTGCAAATCCTTGTATTGCGCTTTGCGCTCTTTTACCATTCCACTCACTCCGTACTCGGTTTCAAACTTCTCTTTTTCTAAAAAGGCAAATGGGGCGGTTTTGCTGCCGCTTGATATAAACATTACGGCGGCTAT
>ERZ808240.1282-NODE-1282-length-31607-cov-11.134318_pt1 | contig 31607 bp, 29 predicted proteins | sample MGYA00521084_ERZ808240 | MGnify/ENA primary metagenome ERZ808240 (study PRJEB31516, sample SAMN03275571) | gut metagenome | biome: mammalia-associated habitat; material: feces | host: Papio cynocephalus | place: Kenya | collected 2012-08-06 ... | reverse complement strand
GAAGGCGATACCGTTTCCATTGATTTTGATGGCGGCGAATTTACTTTCACGCCCATGCGTCCGCATGAAGCATAATACCAACTATTTTCTTAAAATGGTGCATGAGGTTTTTCTCCCTCATGCACCATTTTTTTTAGTCTTTGAGGATAAACTACAAACTACAAACTGCAAACTACAAACTGCAAACTACAAACTGCAAACTACAAACTGCAAACTACAAACTGCAAGCAAAGAGGACTGCCGCACGAAACGTCAGTCCTCTTTGCTTTTCTATTAAATACGCCGTAAATTCTTTAACGATAAATCCAAAATCGGTGCCGAATGCGTCAGGGCACCGCTAGAAATATAATCAATGCCAATATCCGCCAATCCGGCAATATTTTCCGCTGTCACATTGCCGGAACACTCTGTCTCTGCCCGGCCGTCAATCAGTTTTACAGCCTGTTTCATCATGTCGTGAGACATGTTATCCAACATAATAATATCGGCTTCTGCTTCTACTGCTTCCTGTACCATATCAAGATTTTCTGTTTCTACTTCGATTTTACGTACAAACGGTGCATAGGCTTTAGCCAATTCGATGGCTTTTTTGACTGAGCCGGCTGCGTTGATATGGTTGTCTTTGAGCAAAATCCCATCGGATAAATTATAGCGGTGATTTTTGCCGCCGCCTACTGTGACTGCATATTTTTCAAATACGCGCATATTGGGCGTTGTCTTACGCGTATCCAGCAGCGTAATCTGTGTCCCTGCCAGCAAATCTGCCATATGGCGCGTATACGTAGCAATGCCGCTCATACGCTGCAAGTAGTTGAGAGCCACTCGTTCTCCCGACAACAGCACCCGGATATTGCCGATAACTTTTGCCGCTACTTGTCCTTTTTTAACAGCATCGCCATCTTTAACGAAAAATTCAAACCAAACATTTTCATCCAAAAGCGTAAACGCGCGGGAAAAGACATCCAATCCGGCAATAATGCCATCCTGCTTGCAAATCAATTCGACTTCTCCCTGACAGTCTTCCGGCATAATCGCATTGGTCGATACGTCTTCACTCGTAATATCTTCCTGCAGTGCCATGCGGATAAGCGGTTCTGCCTGTAATTTCATCGTTATACTGTTCATTCTGCTTGCTGCTCCCTTTCCATTTCCTGTAATATCGCCGTTTTGTACTGCTGTGCCAGCGTATCCTTCTGTGTCTCAATGGCAGCTTCTGCTTTTGCTGCCGCCGCATCAAACACGGCTGTGTCTGCCGCTGTGCTGCCCGCTTCATAAGCGTGTCCGATGTGCTGGGCTGCCCGTTTTCCAAATACCAAGCTTTCCAAAAGGGAATTGCTTGCCAGTCGATTTTTACCATGAACACCGTTGCAGCTCGTTTCACCAACAGCATACAAATTGTCCATCGTCGTTTTACTGTCCGTATCTACATGAATACCACCCATAAAGTAATGCTGTGCCGGCGTGACTGGAACCCAGTCTTTGGTCGCGTCTATCCCGTCTTCCAGACAGCGTTCGTAAATATGCGGAAAATGATTTTTTATCGTTTCTGCGCCCAAAACCGTCATGTCCAGCCATACATAGGGCCTATTGTCCTTTTTCATCTGCCTGTGTATCTCTGCTGTCATCAAATCGCGCGGCAATACTTCATTAGCAAAACGCTGCCCGTCTTTGCCACGCAGCTTAGCTCCTTCGCCGCGGACAGATTCAGAAATAAGAAAGCTGCGTCCCGGCTGTTTGGAATACAGCGACGTAGGATGAATTTGAACGTAATCAATGTGTTCCAGCTGTACGCCGCGTCTCATGGCAATCGCCAAGGCATCCCCGGTCAAATGCGGAAAATTCGTCGAATGATCATACAATCCGCCAACACCGCCGCTGGCCAAAATCGTCTGACCGGCTTCAATGGCCCAAAAACGCCCCTGCCTATCCTTCGCCAATATGCCCAGACAGCGGTTTCCTGCCGCAATAATGTCTACCATCGTCGTAAAATCAAGAATCGTCACATTGGGCAATTTTCTGACAGCATCTAACAATTTGCTTGTAATCTCTTTGCCTGTAATATCTTCATGAAACAGGATTCTAGCCCGGGAATGACAGCCTTCACGCGTATAATCAAGCTGTCCGTCCGGCATACGGGCAAATTCGACGCCGCAGGCGATAAGCTCGCGGATTATTTCCTGTGAAGAACGAATCATAATGTCAACGGATTCTCTGCGGTTTTCATAATGGCCGGCCTTTAGGGTATCTTCCATAAAGCTGTCGTAGTCATCGGCATCGCGAAGCACGCAGATACCTCCCTGTGCCAAAAAGGAGTCACTGTTTTCCACTTCATCTTTGGTAATCATCAAAATTTGTTTATCCTGCGGCAGATGCAGTGCCGCAAACAGACCGCTGGCTCCTGTACCCACAATAACAATATCTGTTTTTTTCTTATTCATGGTATATTTTCCTCTCTTATTGGGCCAATTTCAGCATGTTGTCCAATGCGCGCACAGCCCGGCGGCTAAGTTCCGCATCAACATGCACTTCATTCGTTTCGTCACGAAGACAGTCCCGTACTTTTTCCAGCGTTACCTTCTTCATGTTGATGCAGTATTGGTCTTCCATAGCCGGATAAAATACTTTTCCCGGATTTCGGGTCTGCAGTTCATACAGTACCCCATTTTCCGTGCCAATAATAAATTCCCGGGCCGGCGAAGCCGATGCATATTGAATGATGCCTGATGTACTGCCTATATAATCAGCCAATGCCAATACATCCTTTGGACATTCTGGATGCGCTAAAAACAACGCGTGCGGATATTTTTTCTTCGCTGCTTGAACTACATCGGTACGAATCGAATCATGACGCGGACAAAATCCATCATTTAAAATAAAATGTTTTTCCGGCACTTGGGTTGATACATAATGTCCCAAATTCTTATCCGGCGTAAAAAAAATGGTTTTGTTCGGCAGCTTCCTGACAATTCGGACTGCATTAGATGACGTGACACAAACATCGGCAGCTGCCTTTAGTTCCGTTGTCGAGTTGATATAGCAGACGACGGCCACGTCATCATACTGTTGGCGCACTTCTTCTATAGTCTTTACTGACGCCATATGAGCCATCGGACAGTCTGCAGTCCGATCCGGCATGAGAACTTTTTTATCCGGATTCAGCATTTTTGCGCTTTCTCCCATAAAACGCACGCCGGCAAACACAATAATCTTAGCGTCTGTTTCTACGGCCTTTTTGCTGAGCGCAAAGGAATCACCAATATAATCTGCTATTTCCTGCACTTCATCCGGCACATAATAATGCGCCAAAATAACAGCTTGTTTTTCCTTTTTTAATCGAAGTATTTCATCTTCTATATATTCCATCGTGCACTTCCTCCCCATTTGCATCGCAGCTGGCTGTTCTTTCTGTATCGTATCCAGCAAGTATTGCAATTGATTGTATTATATCCCAGGTGCTTCTTCTTGACAAGACTATTGTCTTGTCAATAGTCTGTACAGTAATACAAATCGTACATCTGCATTTTTGCATGCTGCATAGAAGCTTGCATTTTTAATATACGTATCACGCTGCAGCTATGTAATGTTTCTGTCCGTACGCCAATCTATGCCCTTGCTGAACGTATAGAAAATTTATATATCTATAATACGCCTATTTTCTTTTGTAAAATTCCGTTTACAAGAATCAAAAAACAGTATATAATGAACTGTACTAAAATAATGGGTGGAAATCATGAACAATACATTAGGAAAGCATTTGCTAATAGACTTTTACAACTGCAAAACAACATTTACACGGCCAGAAGAACTACAGCCTTTAGTGAAACGAGCTTTTGAACTCGTCGGCGCGCCATTGGACGGCATTACGTTTTACCACGTCGATGACGAATTGACTTGTATTGCCGTTTCCAGCAATTCCCATATCTGCATGCATGCCTATCCGTTACTGGCATATGTAGCTGCCGATATTTACAGTTTTAATATTGATTTAAAAGCCAGTCAAATCATGAGTGCTTTAAAAGTCAATCTGCGGTCTGACCGCGTAAAAGCGACGAGTATCCGCCGCGGTGATTTTGGCTCTATCCGCGATATGCGCCCGAAACGCAAATCTAAAATCACGACAATCCGCCGCATGAAAAACACCGGTGCCCGCATTCGTCGGACAAGCACCCACATGTTTCACATTCTGCGTCATCCGCAGCAGACACACCGGGCGCGCCATGCGACTAAAGAAGGAAAGAAATAATCACATTTATCGGGAAAGGTTTTGTTTGTCATGTATATGGTGTCATTGAAGCAGGCTGCCGGTATCGGTATGGAGGAAATGAATTCTCTGGATACCATTACGGCAGAACTCCTCAAATTCTTACAACTAAAGAATCAGCGTCTATATATGCACTCTCTGCAGGTAGCCAACTACAGCGTCAGCATTGCTGTAAAGCTGGGACTGCCGCGCAGTGAAATAGAACAAATCAAGCATGCAGCCTTGCTCCATGATATTGGACTGCTTTTTGTTTCCAATACGCTGCTCGCCAAAATGCCCTATTTGAATCGTTCGGAAAAAGCACAGTATCGCCGTCACGCTGCGGCCGGCGGCAATATGCTGGAAAATATTCCCTGCTGTCAGGATATTGTCCCCTACATTCGCTATCATCACGAACGCTGGGACGGCACGGGATTTCCCAAGCATCTGCGCGGTGCTAACATTCCTTTTGGCGCGCGGATTATTGCAGTTGCTGATTACTACGACACGATTATTAATCCTTCTACGGAATTTTGGGCTAAAACAAAACAACAGGCCATTCGTGAATTATTCAGTGCTTCCGGTCTTTTATTTGATCCGGAAGTTGTCAAAGCATTTATTGAAACATTGGGCCATTAACGGGTCCTTTTATAAGGCACCGCTGGCAATGACCAATCCGGTCACGCTGGCGGCGCCTTTTTCTTTTAACGCCATGGCACAGGCATCCATGGTCATTCCTGTCGTATAAATATCATCTACCAATAAAATATGTTTTTGTTTTGCACAAAAAGAGCCTTTTACTTCAAAGGCTCTTTTTATATTGCCGCTTCTCTCTTGGCGGGACAACTGCCACTGTGCCTTCGTACAGCGTACTCGCTGCAGTCCGTCTGCCCATTGCCAATGCGCTTCTGCCCAAGACCGAAAAATAAGCTCAGTCTGGTTAAATCCCCGTTCTTCTTTCTTTTCCGGTGCCAACGGCACGGGGACAACAGCCTGAATCCGCTGCAAGCGCGGCATCCAGGGAAACTGCCATAAAAAAGACTGGCACGCCGCAGCCTGCCGTTTTGCCCCGTTATATTTCAACTCATGCAGTACGTGCCGTACCGCCCCTCGATAATCTGCCAGACAGTAACATCCATCCAAGAACCGTACAGCCTGGCTGCGATTTAATTTTCGGGGATGCCAGACACGGTTCCAGCACGCAGGACACCACTGCCCCTGCCGCGATACGGTTTGACCGCAGCCGGGACAATGGGCCGGATATACCAATTGCAAAAATATGTTTTGCAGTGTATCTAACATAGGTCCTCCTCGCGCAAACGCGGCGTAAGTAGTGTAAAGCGCCGGCTCGTCCGCATGTTTTGCACTGCCGACTGCAGTGCCATTTTGGTACCGACCAGTATCACTTTTCGTTTCGCCCGGGTAACAGCTGTATAAAACAAATTCCGCTGCAGCATGATGGCGTGGCTGTTGACTATCGTCATAATGACCGTATGATATTCACTGCCCTGGCTTTTATGCACCGTAATTGCGTAGGCCAGCGTAATTTCATCGACTTCCTGCCCTTCGTATTTAACGTCTTGTTCTGGATACCGTACATAAATGACATCGCTTTGAATAGCAAATATTTCACCTATATCTCCATTAAACACGCCTTTGTCATAGTTGTTCTGTTTCTGCATGACTTTATCGCCGCGCCGGAACAGCGTCTTGCCGTTTTTATATTCGCCTTTATTTTTTTGCGGCTCATTTGTCTTTTCTTGAATGACGGCATTGAGATGTTCTACACCGCAGGGATTTTTATACATCGGCGCCAATACCTGGACGGCAAATTTATCTCCGGCTTCTGCCGTTTCCGTTTCATACAGCTGGCATACTTTGGCAGCGCCTTCTTCTTCATTTTGGATTTCTACAAAGCGAAATTCCGCATCTGCATTGACGACAGGCAGGCGGCCGTGATTAATCAAATGAGCATTGGTTACAATGCGCCCGCCTTCTTGCTGACGAAAAATCGTATCCAGCCGCACGACCGGCACGACTTGGGACTGAATGATGTCATGCAGTACCGCTCCGGCCCCTACAGACGGCAGCTGATCGGCGTCGCCGACTAAAATACAGCGGCAGCGCGGGCTCAATGCCTGCAGCAGATGATACATCATTTCCATATCCAGCATGGATACTTCATCGACAATGACTAAATCTGCCGGCAGCAATTTCGTTTCATTATATTCAAAGACCTGCATGTCACCGTTAAATCCATCGGGAATAAGCAGGCGGTGAATCGTTTTTGCCTTGCGCTCTGTCGTTTCTTCCAAACGCTTGGCTGCCCGGCCGGTCGGCGCGCACAGCAAAATCCGCAGTCCTTCCTGTTCTGCCAGACGAATAATTGCCTGTACGACTGTCGTTTTCCCAGTCCCTGGGCCGCCGGTAATGACCAGCATGCCGGACTGCAGCGATTTTTCTACCGCTTCCCGTTGTTTGTCTGCCAACGAAAAATGGCACGAATCCTGCCATCTGTCCAAAAACAGCTCTACGTGCGTTCTAGGCTTAGGCTGTTTCATAGCCGTCATTTCCCGAATACGTTCTGCAATGCACACTTCTTCTTCATACGACTGCGGCGTATAGACCAAGGTATTTCCCTGATAGGACGCCGTATCCAACTGCCCCATGGCAATCGCTTCCTGAAGAATATCATGCAGACGCAGACTGTCTGCCCGCAAAATCAAGGCAGCCCGCCGTACTAATTCTGCATCAGGGACACATACATTGCCGTTTTGCGTCATATCATACAAAACATAGGTCAAACCGGCTGACAGCCGTTCTTCATCTTCCGGATCCATGCCGTATGCCAAGGCAATCTGGTCTGCCGTCTTAAAGCCAATACCATCAATTTCGTGAATCATGCGGTATGGTTCTTCCCGTAAAATATACGGCGCGTCATCACCATATTTTTGCACAAGCCGTGCCGCATACCGCCCGGCGACACCATGGGTTTCCAAATCAAGTGCCAGCTCATTGACCTTTTTTTCTTCATAAAAAGACTCTGTAATCATGGCAAGTTTCTTTTTGCCGATTCCTTCAATATCCAACAGCCGCTGCGGTTCTTTTTCCATTACGTTCATCGTATCGCTGCCAAATGCGGCGACAATACGGCGGGCTAACGATGGGCCAATCCCTTTGACGGCACCGGAACCCAAAAACCGTTCCATTCCCTCCGTCGTATCCGGCAGCAGCCGTTTCCATGACGAAGCGGCCAGCTGCCGCCCATATCGTTTGTGCTGTACCCAGCGTCCCTGGATTTCCAGCCTGTCTCCTACCAAAGGTTTGGAACCGTTGCCGGTAACCGTCAGCAGCGTGTCTTCATCTTCGCGTCGGATGCGAAATACGATATAATCCGAATCATCCGCTTCAAAAAGCACGCGTTCTACTACGCCCTGTATTTTTTCCAATAGTTCTGCCATACGTTTATTTCATATGCTCCCGTTCATAATTTTTGCTTTCATCCATAATGCATTGATAAATCCGCTGCAAATACGGCGCCAATTCTTGATGCTTTGCCAAGGCAGCGATTTTCTCCAATACCTGCTGCTCCCGCCGCAAATCAAAAATCTCCATATGATGTTCCTTTTTATATGCAGCTACCTGCGCTACTACATGCATGCGCGCTTCCAAAATAGCTGTCAGTTCTTTATCCAAACGATCTATTTCACGGCGACATTCTGTTAATTCCATCAGTTTCTCCTTTGCTGTCATACTATATTAGTTCGTATGTTCTTATTATACGACACCTGCGGGTACTTTAGAAGAGAGGGACAGCAGGAAAGACATATCTTCGTATAACTTATTTTATTTTTGCATAGCATACGCGCTGCCTATTCATTGTAAACACCCGAAACATTCGGTATAATGTACAAGTGAGTTTATTTCTTTGTTTTATTTCTCATACTATATATGAAGGTTGTGATTACATGCAAGAAGAAGAAAAACAACAAGGACTGCGCCGCAGCTTAAAGGCCCGCCACATGAACATGATTGCCATTGGCGGCGCTATCGGCACGGGGCTCTTTGTTGCCGGGGGCGAAACCGTCAGCAGTGCTGGTCCGGGCGGTGCCCTTGTCGCATATGCCCTTATCGGTATTATGGTATATTTTTTAATGACCGGCTTAGGGGAAATGGCTGCCTACCTGCCTGTAAGCGGCTCTTTTGAAACCTATGCCAACCGGTATGTAGACAAATCGCTCGGTTTTGCCTTGGGATGGAATTACTGGTTCAACTGGGCTATTACCGTCGCAGCCGAACTGGTTGCCGGCGCACTCATCATGAAATATTGGTTTCCTGACGTACCGGCTGCCGTTTGGAGCGGCATATTTTTGTGTATTTTATTTGCACTCAATTATTTATCTACTCGTTCTTACGGGGAAAGTGAATTTATCTTTGCCGGCATCAAAGTATTGACTGTTTTGGTCTTTCTCTTTGCCGGAACCTGTCTGATTCTCGGCTTAGGTTCTGAACCGTCTCCCGGTTTTACAAACTGGACGATCGGTGAGGCACCGTTTGTCGGTGGTTTTACTGCGATGCTGGGGATTTTTATGGTCGCTGGTTTTTCATTCCAGGGAACGGAAATGATCGGCATTGCCGCCGGTGAAAGTGAAGACCCGGAAAAGAATATTCCCCGGGCCGTCCATTCTATTTTTTGGCGCATCCTTATTTTTTATTTAGGTGCCTTTACGGTTATCGGCTTCTTGATTCCGTATTCAGACCCAAACTTACTGAATACCAATATTGAAAACATTTCCATCAGCCCGTTTACGCTCGTCTTTGAACGCTTTGGCCTGGCTGCCGCAGCATCCATCATGAACGCCGTCATCTTGACAGCTGTCCTTTCTGCCGGCAACTCCGGTCTATACGTTTCTACCCGTATGCTCTATGCCATGGCAGAAACCGGACAAGCTCCCAAATGTTTCTTGAAATTGAACAAGCGCGGCGTTCCTTCGTATGCCCTCTTTGCTACCGTCGTTTTTGGGCTGGCTGCGTTTTTGACATCGCTCATTGGTGAAGGCAAAGCCTATGACTGGCTCGTCAATATCAGCGGCATGGCCGGCTTTATTACCTGGATTGGTATTGCTGTCTGCCATTACCGTTTCCGCCGCGCGTATGTGGCTCAAGGCAAAGATTTAAAAGCCTTGCCGTACAAAGCAACTCTGTTTCCGTTCGGCCCGTTATTGGCCCTGCTGATGTGCATTATCGTCACAGCCGGCCAAAATTATTCTGCCTTTACCGGTGCAGAAATTGACTGGTACGGCGCCAGCGTTGCGTATATTGGCATTCCCGTATTTTTAGCTGTGTATTTCTATCATAAGCTGAAACATCATACACATATTATTCCGTTACAGGAAGTCAATTTAACACGGCATAAATAACAGCACGGTGCAAGAAAAGCCAAAAGCTGTATCATAACGCTTTTGGCTGTCTTACATTGTATTCTCTCTGTAAAAGTATTCCTTTAAAGTTTAAAACTGAATGGCAATACTGCAAACTAGGCACTAAAAATAGTATCGTAAAAGGACTGTAACAAAATGGGTTAAAATTTCTCATTTTGCTGCAGCCCTTTTGTATTTATGCCTATGAAATTTTATGTTTTCTGCTGCGCTGCTTCCAATATTTCCTTTTTTCGCTTGGCAGACAGCCCGGTCCATTTCTTTTGACATTCTTTACTGCAAAATACACGCCGTCTGTCCAGTGGATCTGTTACTTCCACTTTTTTACCGCACAAACGGCAAAAAAATTCTCGATGCACGGACTGTGCTTTTACTTTTTTAGAGTGCTTCCAATATAGTTTTTCGCAATGCTGCGAACAAAATTTCATTCTCCCGTCGGACGGATCTGTAACGCGTACAACGGTTCCGCATTTAAGGCATTGAAATTCTCGAATAACCGGCGCAAAAGGAGAAGGAAGCGGTCGTATGTCATTGGCACCATGCCGGTTGGCATATCGTTGGCATTCATAACAGCAGTATTTTTGTTTTGGACGTCTTGGCGTAAATTCAGTTCCACAGACAGGACACTTCATCTCTGCACCCACCCCTTTTATAACGGTATTTCATATCATACTTTATTTATTGTATTACAAAATGTCTCCCAAAATCAATTGTTCCTAGCAAAAATGAAGAAATTGTCACACACACACGCATATCGGCATGCTAAAATACCCTCCACATATGCTGCAAAAGGCATGTTGTGTGGAGGGTATTTTATTGGTTGCTTTTTATTTAGCTGTCCAACGCAGATGATACTGCCATATATTATTTCTGCGCTGCCCGATGTGCTTCTTCAATGGGATTATCCAACGAAGCCGGATAGCCGTGACGGGCAAAATCAGCAGCTGCCGTAAAGAGAATATCCGTCGAGGAATTGAGTGCCGTTTCTGTAGAATCCTGCAATACCCCGATAATAAAGCCTACGCCAACGACCTGCATAGCCAAATCATTGGAAATGCCAAACAAGCTGCAAGCCATCGGAATCAAAAGCAAGGAACCGCCGGCAACACCAGAAGCACCGCAGGCACCTACTGCAGACAACACGCTCAGCAGCAATGCTGTCGGAAAATCAACATAAATCCCCAAAGTATGCACAGCTGCCAGCGTCATAATAGAAATCGTAATGGCAGCGCCGGCCATGTTAATTGTAGCCCCTAACGGAATCGTAATGGTATACGTATCCGGATTGACCCCCATCTGCTTGGCCAAAGACATGTTTACAGGAATATTGGCGGCTGAGCTGCGTGTAAAGAAAGCCGTAACCCCTGAAGTCTTGATGCATTTCCAAACGAGCGGATATGGATTCCGTTTGATTTTGCAGTATACGATAATCGGATTGACAACAAAGGCAAATAAAAGCATAGTTCCCAGCAGCAGTACCAGCAGTTTTGCATAGCCCAGCAAGGCACCGATGCCGTTGGATGAAATAGAATCTGCTACAAGACCCATAATCCCAAAAGGAGCAAAGCGGATAATCCACTGTACACATGTCGTAACGGCTTCTGCACAGTCATCCACTACTGCTTTGGAAGCAGCAGACACGCGGCGCAGGGCAATGCCAAACAAGCAGGCCCAGCCCAAAATACCAATGTAGTTGCCTGTCATCAGCGCATGTACCGGATTATCTACAACGTTTTTAAGCAGTGTAATCAATACCTGTGCAATACCTTCCGGTGCTTCTTTCGCAGCTCCGGCTACATCCATCTGCAGCGTGAGCGGGAAAATAAAGCTGACAATTACTGCAAACAGCGCAGCAAGAAATGTTCCTATTAAATATAAAATAATGACTGATTTAATGTTGGAATCATGTCCTTCCTGTTTGCGGCTCAATGCGGATGATACCAAGACAAAAACAAGTACCGGCGCAATCCCCTTCAATGCCCCTACAAATAAAATCCCCAGCAAAGACAGTTCCTTGCCGGCAGCCGGGAATGCCGTTGCTACAGCAATACCAATAATAAGTCCAACGATAATCTGCTGAATCAAGCTAATCTTGTTGAACATGTGCCATAGTTGTTTCATCAAAAATCCCCCCTATATAATAATTATATAAATGTACAATATATATGTACACTTGTGTATTGTACTATTTTTATGTATTTTTTTCAAGTTTACTTTTCATATTTCTTGTAAATAAGTCAAAAAACATCTTTTTACTTTAAAAGTTTTCGACATCTCCTCATGGATTTCGTCTTGCCTTATACACACTGGAGGCAACAGCCGTTACGACAATAATCAGACCGCCTATGATTTCCCTACCTGACGGCACGGCTCCCAATACGAAAAAGGCAAACAAAATGCCATAGACGGTTTCCAATCCATCCAAAATACTGGCTGTCTGCACCGTAACGCCCTGCAGTCCATTAATAAACAACGAATGCGATATAGCTGTACAAACGACACCGTAGACGGCTAATTCCCCGATGGTCTGTACGCTGCAGGAAAATGGCACAAAAAACAGTACAGGAAGCAGTACTATCGCCGCGATTCCCTGTTCGTAAAAACTAATCACGCCGCCTGTGTACCGTTTGGCAAACCAGCGGTTCACTAGCGACAACACCGTATACGCCAAGTTGGCAAACATGCCGTAAGCCACGCCCATCGCAATATTGCCGTCCAACGCATCCATAGGCACCAGTATAGCTACACCGCCAATCATAATCAGAGATACCAGAATGTTCAGCGGCGTCACCCGTTCCGAAAAAAAGATTGGTTCTAAGAATGCCGCAAATAAGGGAAACGTCGCCGCAGTAATGACGCCAATGGCAACACTGGACAGCTGAATCGCATAGATAAACGCCGTCCAATGCACGGCTAATAAAGCACCCATCGCCAAAAAGACCAAGCCATCTCTGCGTGACCCTATATGAATAGACGTTTTTCTCGCTTTTAAAAATAAAAATAAGACAAGCGAAGAAAAAACAACACGCCCTAATGTGATGAGTACAGCAGGCAGCGCAATGTCTTTGCCCAATACGCCGGAAAAACCAAACAGCAATACGGCTGTATTAATTTGCAGCATGCAGGATGTACTTTTTTTCATGCCTTCTTCTCCTCTCCCAAAATCAGAAAATCCCGTCTCAACACCAGTCAAGACGGGGTTTTTCTTTATGTATAAGGTTGTATGCAAGCCTTAGTCTTTCAAGACGGCAGCGCAGCGGGCGCATAATGTCGGATGTTCCGGATCGGAACCAACCGTTTCACTATGAATCCAGCAGCGTTCACATTTTTCGTGAGCAGACGGTACGACAACTACTTTCATGTCAGCATGGTCTTCGCCGGCAACTGCTTCAGCCGGTGCGTTTCCTTTTACCAGAGCTACTTCACTGACAATCAGCAAGGTTGCCAATTTATCCTGCCACTGGCTGAGGAAATCATAATCTTCACCGTCAGCGTAAATCGTAACAGCCGCATCCAATGCATGACCAATTTTCTTATCTTTACGGGCACCTTCCAAAACGCGCGTCAAATCACGGCGATAGGAAAGGAATATATTCCAGCGAGCTTCCAAGTCCGCATTGAGATATTCTTTGTGTGCTTTAGGCCAATCTGTCAGCAATACGCTTTCTTCTTTGCCTTCTACAGCCGGCATATTCTGCCAAACTTCTTCAGCCGTAAAGGAAAGAACCGGCGAAATGATTTTAACCAGCGTATCGAGAATCTGATACATAGCTGTCTGAGCACTGCGGCGTTCCTGGGAGTCTTGTTTTTCCGTGTACAAACGGTCTTTGATAACGTCGAGGTACATAGCACTCAAATCAACGGTGCAGAAGTTGTGAATAGCATGATACATGACGTGGAACTGATAATTTTCATAGGCATCCGTAACAGCTTCATATACCTGTTCCAAGCGGAGCAATGCCCACTGATCGAGTTCTGTCATATTTTCATAAGCAACTGCATCCTTAGCCGGATCGAAGTCATCCAAGTTGCCCAGCAAGTAACGGAACGTATTGCGAATCTTGCGGTATACATCCGAAAGCTGTTTCAAAATCTTCGGAGACAAGCGGATATCGCCTTGGTAATCAGCAGAAGATACCCAAAGACGCATAACATCGGCACCGTATTTTTCAATAACTTCCTGCGGTGCTACAGTATTGCCGACAGATTTACTCATCTTGCGGCCTTCGCCGTCAACGGTAAAGCCATGCGTCAATACGGATTTATACGGTGCATAGCCATTGATAGCTACTGATGTCAGCAAGGACGAGTTAAACCAGCCGCGATGCTGGTCAGAACCTTCCAGATACATTTCGCAGGGATAATCCAATTCCGGATCGTGTTTCAAGACACCTTGATGTGTGCAGCCGCTGTCAAACCATACGTCCATGATGTCGCTTTCTTTTTTGAAATGCGTACCGCCGCATTCCGGGCATTTGAATCCTTCCGGCAGCAGTTCTTTTTCATCATGAGCCCACCAAGCATCCGAACCTTCTTTGGCAAAGAGTTTCTGCAAATGCGCGATAGTTTCGTCGTTGATGATATGTTTGCCACAATCCTGGCAGTAGAAAATAGGAATAGGAACGCCCCATACACGCTGACGGGAAATGCACCAGTCACCGCGGTCCCGAATCATGTTGTAGATACGGTCATGGCCCCAGGACGGAATCCATTTAACGTGATCAATGGCATCCAATGCTTTTTGACGGTATCCATCAACAGAGGAGAACCACTGTTCCGTAGCCCGGTAAATGATCGGTTTTTTGCAGCGCCAGCAATGCGGATACTGATGGCGGAACGTACTCTTGGCAAACAAGGCACCAATCGATGCAAGCTGTTTGATAACCGGTACATTGGCATCAAACACAAACTGGCCTTCATATCCGGGGACTTTATCCGTATATTTGCCGGATGGATCGACTGTACCAATCGGTTTAACACCCCAAGATGCATATTTCATGCAGACTTCAAAGTCATCCTGGCCATGGTCAGGAGCTGTATGAACGAGGCCGGTGCCGGCTTCCAATGTAACATGGTCGCCAAGAAGGACCGGTACTTTGCGGTCATAGAACGGATGCTGGAAAACAAGACCTTCCAGCTGTTTGCCCATCATGACATCCGGCAGTACTTCATAGTTTTCTACTTTGCCGGCTTTCATAGTCGGTTCTACCAAATCTTTTGCCATGAGCAAATATTCATCGCCCACTTTGACCCAGACATATTCAAAATTTTCGTTGGCACTGATTGCCAGGTTGCAGGGAATAGTCCAAGGCGTTGTCGTCCAAATAAGAGCAAATACCTTATCCGGGTCAGCCCCCTTCGGCATATGGCAGTTTAAGTCTACAGCTTTAAATTTAACATAAATAGAGAAGGATTTGTCATCCTTGTATTCGATTTCGGCTTCAGCCAGTGCCGTTTCGCAGTATGGGCACCAGTATACGGTTTTCAGGCCTTTATAAATGTAGCCTTTTTTAGCCATTTCGCCAAATACGCCAATCTGAGCCACTTCAATATGTTTCTGCAGTGTCAGGTACGGATGATCCCAATCGCCAAGCACGCCGAAGCGAACAAAGTCTTTTTTCTGTTCTTCGACGCGGGCTAACGCGTAATCGCGGCATTTAGCACGTAAATCGAGCGGTGCCATTTCGTGACGGTTCAATCCCGTATCTTTGATAACGGCATGTTCAATCGGCAAGCCGTGTGTATCCCAACCAGGAATATATTTGGTGTAATACCCCTGCTGCGTCTTATATTTCAAGATAATATCTTTTAATACTTTATTTAAGGCATGACCAATATGGAGTTTGCCATTGGCATACGGAGGGCCGTCATGCAAAATAAATTTCGGGGAACCATCCCGTTTTTGTAATCTTTTTTCATAAATTTTGTGTTCTTGCCAGAATTTCAAGAAATCTGGTTCCCGTTTCGGCAAATTGCCGCGCATTGGGAAATCGGTTTTAGGCAGATGTAATGTCTTACCGTAATCCATTGTGTTTCCTCCTCCAACATGTAAAAAAATAACGCCTTCATCCCAAAGGGACGAAGACGTGTAATCACCGCGGTACCACCCTATTGACTGCTGCTGCAGCCACTTTGACGCAAATAACGATGCGGCCCGTCAGCTGGCTCACAGCTGCTGCTCCCAAGTGATCCACTTATATACCGTCTTTGGCAGGCTCACACTCTCCCCGCTTCGCTGAAAAGACTTGCGATATAAGCCGTCTTGTTCATTGCATTTACAGTTTTATATACAATTCTTTGTACATAGAGGTATTCTAATGGTTTATGTCTAATTTGTCAAGATGTTTTTTCAAGAAATCGCATTCTCATTTTGCTTTATAAAACGCATTGAGCGCAGCCGCAATCGGTACGGTAAAAATAACGCCAAAGCTGGCAGAAAATCCTTTCATGATTTCAATACCGACTGCATTGGAATTAATCAGCTGCAAATACGGCAAATCATACGTATAATCGAGGACCCATACACCGAGAGAACCGCCAAAAAACGCCAAAATAAGCGTTGCCGCCATCGTTCCCATGACATCACGGCCTACGTTCATGCCAGCCTGAAACAAGGCTTTTCGTGAAATAGCCGGCGTGTGCTTGACGATTTCAGTACACGCTGCCGTAATGTCCATGGCAATATCCATAACAGCTCCCAGGCTGGCAAATAGAATCCCGGCAAACAAAATCTGCCCTACATCAATCATTGTATTCTGCGCTACAAACATCAGATTTTCAATGTTGGATACATTATATCCGGACAAATTGACGGCATGGCCGAAGATAATCGCTGCCGCCCCTGCCGTAAGAATGCCGCCGATAGTCGCCAAAAAAGCAATGCCGCTTTTTCGCGTCCAGCCGTTGAGCAAATACATCGTCACGCCCAGCACAATCGCCGAAGTAATGACGGCTGCCAGCACAGGCCACATACCGCGTAAAATCATAGGGAAAAACAAAAAAACAAAGCAAATAAATGTAAAAATCAAAGCGATAGCGGACTTGACACCTTTTTTGCCGCCGATAAGGCACAAGAGAATGAGAAAAACAGCCACATACAGGTACATAGGCAGCGAACGGTCTACATTATATACCGTATGCAAATCCAGCTGGCCAATCGTGCTGGAAATCACAACGACCTGCATGCCCGGCTGACAAACTGTACCAAAGAGAAGACCGTTCGGGCAATTTGCCTGAACGGTTTCTCCGGCCGCCGCTCCGCTTTCCATACGGAGCCTGACGATTTGGTCGCCAGCGCGGCTGCCATCTTCTTGTACATTATCCTGCATGATTTCCACGACTTGGGCTTTTTCAAATGTCCTGCCTCCCGTGTTGACCAGCTGCGGCTTGTCTACTTGATTATACAGCCGCAGCCCTACGCCGCCAACAATCAGAAACACCACGACAATAAGAAGCCGCATCCATTTCGCATGTATCATGTAACGACCCTGTCCTTAGTCCTTGACAATACTGTACGTACTATCAATCGGCGTGCCTGTTTCCACATCATACGTTTCGATAGAGAAGGTGTCTTTGGTGATGTGTATTACAGAATAGGTCGGACGCCATGTCTGGCTGCGCGCCGCAATATAATCCTGCTGCTGAGGAATCAAATTATAAAACTTAGAACCGGTTGCCGAGTTGGATGACATATAGAATACACCCTTCGGGTTGTGGAGTACGCCTTGCTTCATGTCTGCAATCGTATAGCACAAGTTTTGGGATTCATAGTTATTTTTGAAATCAGCATTTTTCAACGCCGTATTCAACAAGCCATGGGTCTGCCCTGTCTGTCCTTTGACTTTCATATCGTCAAAGGTTGCATGCTGTTTGCCGTCACTGCTCAACTGGTACGTGCGGGCATACGAATGGTCATGGCCCTGCAGCACGACATCAATCTTGTTGGCATCATAAATCGGCGTAAGCTGTGTACGAAGCAAAATACCGTCTGAATCGGAGTGATCCAAGCCACTGCCGTAAATATCCTGATGCATGACGACAATACGCCATTTAGTATCCGGATGGGCTTTGACCGCTTTTTCAATCAATGCCTGATGATCGGCTGCATTATAGTTATTGGCATTGATGACGATAAAGAGGGCATTGCCGTACGTATAGAAATACCCATGCCCGGCTTTTGTCGGATTCGTTTCTTCCGTAAAAGGATTTGGTACATTAAAATGATTTTGATAGCCGCTTGTCAAGCAGTCATGATTGCCGATACTTGTCGCTTCGGGCAAACTCCGCAGCGCAGCTGCCGATAAATACCCTGCGTATTGATATTCCTGCAGCTGAATCTTTTCCGGGCTCTGGTTTTCTGCCGGTTCATTAATCTGGTCACCGGGAGATACGAGGAAATTAATTTCCGGATGCTGTGCAAGAGCCGTATTCAGCGTTTTATTCCAGTTGTATGAATCATTGCGCGCTGCCAAATCCCCGGTCTGCTTCGAAGCACTGTCCGACGGTACCTGTCCTGCTGAAGCCCCAATCTGCGGGTCTCCTACATACATAAAGGTAAAATCATCCGGATTCCCCGTTTGAATCTGCTGTGCATCCTGCCACGTGCCATTGAGTTTGACCTGATACCAATACGTCGTTTCCGGTTTTAAGTCCTTAACCGTAACTTTGTTGGCATAATAGGGCACGCCGCTGATGACAGTTCCTTCCTGGTTGGTACCTGTAAACGTTTTGGCATGTTTCATTTCTTTATTATCAGCAATACGCACGGCAGCTGCTTTGACCTTTGTCTTAGAGTACCAGCCAAAATTAAGTTGAGACGCATCGGCGCCCGGCGCAATGGAAACCTGTTCATACTGCGTTTTCGTCTGATTCCAATTATCTTTCCACTGCTGCCAATCCGTATCATCTGATACAGCCGTTTTCGTCGTCACCGTTGGCGTAAGTGACGCATCATTCCAATGTTCAGTAGCTGCAAATACACCGACAGAAGCCATACATAATACAGCCGCAGCACTAATAGCGGCCAATTTTTTATGCTTGTACATATGAAAGGGACACATACTCGCAACATCTCCTATACAAAAAAAGTATTAATTACAAGGAACACTTTACGCTTCTCATGTAATTAATACTTATAAAAGATGTCAAATTTAGGTAAATGTTGAAAACGAGCAGATTACTTGTTTTCTATAGTATAAAACTGGACATCCAGTAATTCTCCCGGCTCTAACACAATAGCTCCCTGTTTATACTGATCTTCTGCCAACTCCTGTGCTGCTTGAGCTGTATCTGCTTCTACTTCTATCGTCTTGCTGACTGTTTCTTCAATAATAATCTGATATTTCACTCTGTCATTACCTTTCTATATTGGCCACGTCCCAAAAATTCAATAATTTTATGATCTCTCAATACCTGCAGCTGCTGTCTTATTTTTGCTTCTATATGCTGGTTTTCCGGATGAAGCTGCTGCAAATCACGAGCAAAATGATACATATCAGCTAAAGAAAATGTGTCTTGAGGAATGCGTTCCAAGCACTTGAGAATATCTAATATCCATCCGCGCCGCTGCATCTTAAGTCTACCTATGAAATCTGTCTGCTGATATTGACGGCATACTCCATTTTTAGGCATAATTTTTTTATCTTGAATGACTGCAATACGTCCATATACAGGAATATTGCCCAGTAAAATATTACAACCAGTCCAACCGGCCCGTTTAGCACGGGAAGACAAGGGTTTTCGTTTTTCAATAACAGCATCTGTAAAGTAAAATTTAGGTACTACAATCAGCTGATTGATGCATTGTAATTCCAAATTGTACGACATAAATAAAAAATCTGGATTCGTCGTACTGTGGATTCGCTGTATCATCGTTGCATACGCCCCATCATCAATCTTTCTGCCTAATTTCCGTTGCGTGGCCTTCAACTCAAAAATATTTTGGCATCGGGGACATAAAAAATCAGACACAGGCGTATTATTGGGCAGCTGTTGCAACGTTTCACAGCCGCAGCGGGAACAATACATATTTTGTGCAATCCATCGTTCTGTAATAATTCTTGCCTTTTGCGAATTGCTTTTATATATCCTTGATACAGTACCATCTAATTCGAGCCGCATACTACTTCCTTTCTTTCTATACTATCAGCCAGAAACAGAAGCTGCCAGCAGCCGCAGGGCTACCAGTGCCATGCAAATATCTTTGATATCTGTGAGGTAGTTTTGCGGTTTGAAAATCTGCGCATACCGATACATGACCGAAAAGGCAACATCATGATTGTAAAACCGCTGTATGTACCGCAGTATAAACTGCCCTTGAAAAATGAGGTAGCAAACATAAATTCCCATGATAATATGCAGCGCAAAGGCTTCCTTACGTACAGACGCAACTGTCTGCTGCGCACACATCAGGCCCACAATATCAATACATTCAAAAAAGACAAACACAAGAACAAACAGTATACAAATAGTGCGAGTTGAAAAAAAGGAAAACGAATCAATCTGCGCCACTTCTTCCCGCCGTTTTGATTCTTCTTCGCGCGCTTCGTCTTCGTCATCATCATTGGTTTCTACACCATTGTCTCGCCATATCGCATAAATAGCTTCTTTGATTTTCGGGACCCATCGTTTTTGTAATGTATACAAATACCATAAAAGCCATACTAATGCAAATACAGCCGTCATATTTATATGAATCATCATCGTCATTTCACCATTTCTATTTGTTATTTTACACTGCGTTATACACGCTCAAGCCACTGCTGCACAGACCGGCTTGTAACTAAACACGGTCTTATAAGTCATCTGTATAATGCGTAATTAAAGCCTGCGTGCCTAATTCTTCGTTCTGTGCATCCTTTGCTGCCAAGTCTTCATAATTTTTTAATACCTGCTGTAATATCTGTAAATGCAGATGAGCATATTCTGCTTCTTCCTTAGCAATCTTCATATCTTTAATAAAATGCTTCATATAAAATCCAGGCGCATAATTATGCTGTATGATTTTTTCTCCAAACGCATTAAGCTGCGCACTTCCTGCCGCACCGGTCGCTACCGACTGAAGCAGTACTTCCAAATCCAACCCTTTGGCTTTCGCATAGGCAAAGGCTTCACATACACCGGACAACGCACCGGCAATCATAATTTGATTTGCCATTTTGGCATGTTGGCCGGCTCCCGCTTTTCCCTGATAGTTGATATTCGTCCCCATCGCTTGAAACAACGGCAGGCAGGCTGTAAAATCCGCTTTGTCACCGCCGACCAATATCGACAGCGTCCCCTGTATAGCCCCGGTATCCCCGCCGGTAACGGGAGCATCCAGCACATGAAAGCCTGCTGCAGTACCCTTGGCATACAGTCGTTCTGCCAGTGTCGGGCTCGTCGTGGTCATATCGATCAAATACGTTCCCGGTGCGGCACTGTCCAAAATATTTCCTTTTTTGAAGTAAACTTCTTCTACATCCGGTGGAAATCCTACCATCGTAATGACGGCGTCACATCCCTGTACGCATTCGGCAATCGTCGCATAAAATGCTGCGCCCTCGGCGATGACATCAGCCACTTTTTCTTTGGTACGCGCATATATATGTAAAGAAAAACCGGCTTCCATCAAATTCCGCACCATCGGTTTTCCCATAATTCCAACACCAATAAATCCAATTGTTTTCATGTGGTTTACCTCCTCTATTCTATTGCTTAATTGGTTTTATTGTATCATACTTTATACATCTCCCATAGAGCTTTTTTATGAAGAAAAAGCTTGACAAACACGTTCTATTCTTGTATACTAAACAAGTCGCACGAAGATATTCATGGGCGGTTAGCTCAGTTGGTTAGAGTATCTCGTTGACATCGAGGGGGTCGATGGTTCGAATCCATTATCGCCCACCAAATTCATATTTTCGTGCAAAGAACGCCACTACATATGTAGCGGCGTTCTTTTTTTGTCCTCCTCTGGCATCGACATACCGCACCGTCATTTTCATTTATCCTCATCACTCTTTTTACAAAAAAACACATCGTCAGTTGCTGCGGCGACATGTTTTTCAGCAAGTATATTTCCTATTTAATTTTTCTGCATTATTTCATATTTTTCTCAATGAAGTATGCCAATTCTTTTTCTGACAACGTACCAACATGACGTTCTTTTATAGTACCGCCTTTAGCAATCATCATAGACTGCGGTACTTCATATACATTATAATCGCTGGCCATTGCTAATTCAGCAGTATAAAACGGCATCGTATACGGACTTTTTTGATAAAAACGCCGAGCTTCTTTTTGTGTGCTTCCTAACGAAACAACAACAAAATACACATTTTTCCCATATTTCTTATAAAGCGGTTCAATAACAGACAGCTGTTTCTTGCTCTCTTCACTCCAAGGCATCCAAAAAAATACATACACAGGTTTTTTGTTATACAAATCTTTCATTTGCATATCACGGCCATCGATCGTCTCCAATGCCGCATTATGAGCCAATACTTCTGTTTCTTTTTGCGATACCTCTTCTGCCGCTTTGACATCTTCTGTGCTGACTGCATTTTCATCTTTTCCTGTCCAAAAGCAAATCATCAACAAGCAAAGCACGACAGCCAACACAGCCAACACTTTATTTTTTATATTTTTATCTTCATACTGCTTCATATAATTTCTCCTATGCATATGTTACGAACCCTAGTATACCATAATATATGACATAAGACTATTTTTAAAAAAGCTGCACAGTCTGCATACAATAGTAATATTTATGGATATGATAAACTTCCCATTAATAGCCAATCAAAATAACTTTTTCTTTATTTTTACTACTTTTAGTTGTATAATATGGGTATAGAATATTGATGGATGGTGGTGCTTTTACATGTTTTCTAAACAGTTAAAAAAGTATAGGAAAATACATGGAATATCTCAGGCAAAATTTGCAAATGCAATCGGCGTTTCGCAACAGGCGGTTGCAAAATGGGAAACAGACAAATCAACACCCGACCCATATATGTTAAAAAATATTAGTAATTTTTTTCATATTTCCGTTGATGCATTATTAGGAATAAAAAGGAAAGAAGACGAATTTCAAATTCCGACAAACGACATGAATCAATTTCTTTCTCAAGCAAGAATTGTATTTGATGGAAATGTTGTCGATTTAAATGAAAAAGACAGAGCTATATTAGAACAGTCTTTGAGGATTGCTTTCATGGCTATTAAAAAATAGGAAGAAAGCAAAAACAATAGCGCAACTTGCCGAGGCTGTAAATAAAATATAGATTTTTGTATATTGCGTGTGTATTGCACGTGTATTACAAACAAAAATCTTCTTGTTTGGCATCTGTTTTATACAAACTATTGTATAGACAACAACAAAACCCGCACAAACATTGCATTTGTGCGGGTTTTCGTATGCATAGATTTTGACGAAAATATACGATATATTAACGTTTTGAGAACTGAGAAGCTTTGCGGGCTTTTTTCAAGCCATACTTTCTACGTTCTTTTTCACGCGGGTCACGAGTTAAGAGACCTGCTTTTTTCAGGGACTGACGGAAATCTGCATCAACTTCCAACAGTGCACGGCTAATGCCGTGACGAATTGCGCCAGCCTGGCCGGACGGTCCGCCGCCTTTTACGTCAGCGATTACGTCATACTGTTCAGCAACGCCTGTCAATACGAGCGGCTGTTTGATGATTAATTCGAGCGTTTTACGGCCGAAATATTCAGTCAATTCTTTTTTATTTACTGTAATTTTGCCTTGACCCGGAACCAGACGAACTCTGGCAACGGATGTCTTTCTACGGCCAGTGCCGTAGTACTGTGCTACTGCCATGAAATCTTCCTCCCGGTATGATTAACGAATATCCAATTTTAATTCTTCAGGTTTCTGAGCTTGATGCGGATGTTCTGCACCAGCATAAACACTGAGTTTACGGTACATCTGTTCACCCAATTTATTTTTCGGCAACATGCCGCGGACAGCCATTTCTACAACACGTTCCGGACGTGTTTCAAGCATATGGCCAGCTTGTGTAAATTTAGCACCGCCGGGATAACCGGAATGACGGAAATATGTTTTCTGGATTAATTTTTTACCAGTTAATTTAACTTTTGCTGCGTTGACTACGATAACATAGTCGCCTGTATCTACATGCGGGGTAAATGTCGGTTTATGTTTTCCCCGAAGAACTTTGGCTACTTCGGCAGCAAGACGGCCTAATGTCTGGCCTTCAGCATCAACAACAAACCATTTACGTTCGATGTTGCCTGCATTAGCCATAAATGTGGTTTTCATGCTGTATAATTCCTCCCTGATACGACTAACTAACCAAGCTTTCGTTTCTTTTTCTCCGGGGCTAAGTGGAGTCCAAGTAAAAAGCTTACCTATTTATTCTACAGATATATAACAACCTTGTCAAGCATTTTTTTATTTCATATTCTATTTATTCTCTGCGTTCTTCCTATATAATACATCTATTTAAGCTGTGCTGACACATCAGTAACCGTATAACCTGCCTGCACGACTGTTTTAAACAACGTATCATCACTAACTTCGCCGTCTAAAACAACCGTTGCCAGTCCTTTTGACAAATCTACGTTAACTTTGGCAACACCCGGCACAGCTTTCAGTGCCTGTTTGACATGGTCAGAGCAATTTTGGCAAACCATGCCTGTAATATAGATGTATTTTTTTGGTTCTTCTTCTTTATGAAATAAATGGCTAAAAAATCCCATATTTCTCTCTCCTATCTATTAAGAGTATCATTCTTAATTTTCATTATATACCAAGCCTTCGGAGAAAGAAAGTCCTGGTACTGCCAAAAATTGCATCAACACCCCTGCCATATAATATGTTTTTATTTTACAGGACTTTCATCTATATACATGGACGCACTGCCGTCACTGCGGCTTTCAATTCGTGCATGCACGCCTAACGGCAAAAAAAGGTTGTCTTCTCCATGCCCTGCAGGCAGTCCTGAAATCGTCGGTTTCCCTGCAAGTTTGGCATAATACTGCAGTACCTCTTCTGTCGTAAAATCGCCGGGATCATGACGGCATTGAACAAATTCTCCATATACAATGCCCCGAACGCGGTGCAGCAATCCGCTTTGCCAAAGCTGCTGCATCATGCGGTCTACCCGATAGGCATCTTCACCAACTTCTTCCAATACCAAGATAGCATCTTTTCCCTGCAGTTCATATGGTGTCCCAACAGCTGCCGCCAGTATGGTCAAATTGCCTCCCACTAGTATTCCGTCTGCATTTCCCGGAACTACGGCATGCAGTGACTTGCCCTGAGGCATAGGAACCGGCCCTAACGGCTGCGGAGACGATATTCCTCTGGCAAACTGCTGTAACGTATACGCTGATGAAGTCTCTGGATTCAATGTACATTCCATTGGCCCATGAATCGTAACGAGATGGCTTTTTTCTCCCAACGCAGTATGCAGTGCCGTAATATCGCTAAAGCCAATAAATAGTTTAGGATGTTTGGCAATCATCGTATAATCCAGCTTATCCAAAATCCGTGCCGAGCCATACCCACCGTTGGCACAAAGGATGGCCTGAACATGGTCATCGTTAAAATAGTGATTCAGCTCTGCCGCTCGTTCTTCATCAGTGCCGGCAAAATACCCATACTGCCGTACCGGTGCCTGCACGACATGATATCCCCAAGACCGGAGCAACTGTACCGCCGGCTTTCTAGCCGCTGTATCTGCAGGACTTGCAGGCGATATGACAGCAATCGTATCTCCAGGACGCAGTACATTTCCTTTATTTCTTTTGGCCCCATCTGCCCAACAGCTTGCATATCCCACAATACACCAGCATAAACATATCCCTATTACATACTTCCATTTCTGCACCCTGCAGTCTCTCCTTTCATATTGCTCCCAATACGTTTACGTATGCCAGCCAACCAAGCTACTTCGATTTGTTGATTCAGTTTGGTTGACAGTCATATTTCCCATCAAAAAAGAAATGAAATTTATTTTTCATGCATATCATTATAGTCATCTTTTCCTACAACACGTCAACCACTACGTATTTTCTTCCTTTTTTTTACAAACTATGCTAAAATAAAAACAGAGATAGTCCGATGGTGGTACATCGGCTCTCCTCTAGTTTTTGAAGATTGAAGAAGGCCGTGTACCGCAGGGTATGCGGTTTTTTTCAATGGTAATATAAATTACTTACGTATTGAAATAATCAACACGACTAATGTAGCAAAAGCTATCATCAATGACAATGCTTCGTATACACTCATGCTGATCACCTCGCTCTCGCAAGGAAAACCGAATACATCGAACTACCTCATGTATTAAGTTTAACAAATTTATGTTCGGACGGCAAGCTCAAAAATCCTAGATTTCTATGTCATACAGTTTCTTTTTACTGCCGAATATGATACAATAAAAAACAGAGATAGTCCGATGGTGGTACATCGACTCTCCTCTGTATATTTAATCTTGAAGAAGGCCGTGTACCGCAAGGTATGCGGTTTTTTCAGGCGTTATAATAAACTCAAAAGCCATGAACGTATGGATAAAAATCATATCATGCGTTCATGGCTTTTTTCATTTATCGATTTCTTCTACGCTTACCCAACAGACGCTCACATACAAAACAGCTGGTTTATCTTTTCCATCAGATTACCTTTTTTAGCATATACCAATGTATCACAAAGCTCAATATGATGTGTATTTATATGAACCTTATCGCTAAAACCAAGGAGATATCGCAGACAAATACGATAAATAATTTCTGTCGGCGCACATCCATATACTTGCTTAGCAAAAATATGATTCAATCGTTCCGCATTATCCGGGAATAACTCCTTCATCTGCTTATTTTGATAAAGCCGGGTAACGATTTCGGCAATATACATTCCCGATTTCATATACAAGTCTGCAAACGTATGATTGGGATCTGCAAAACATTCCGGATTTTCTTTTTCCAAGAGGTCCACCATCTTTTTTACTACCCAACGAGGCGTAAAAATTTGATTGGTTTTCTGTGGTGGAATATAGTCAAAAATATTTTGTGTCTGCCCTTCATCAAAATAATTAGCTAATGCTTCTTTTTTATCCAAAAATTCTTGAACTGAATCATTAAATACTTGTTCATTAAATAATTGTCCTTTAAAAGGAATCATTTCACCGGTTTTTTCATCAAAAATGTCGCCACCATCTCTAAGAAGGCGAAAATTTTCCATTGTGATTCCCGTGACTTCTTCAAAAACCTTAGGTTCAATACCTTTATCTAAATTTTTTAGCGTAAATTCTCTATTGCCATAGGCCATCAGAAAACTGGGAATCGTTCGAGAAAAACCTCTTAAATGGTCACGAATTTTATCTTCATAGCTTTTCTTTTTTTGTTCTGCTTTATGATGTTCTAATTGCCTAACCAAATCCTTAGGCTTATTATCCACAATTTCTTGCGTCGCTTTTTTCATACTTTGATTCATCGTATCCAATGCAGCTTGCATAATATCCTTTAACTTATCTTCTGCTTCTTTGACTTGTTTGGATGTTCCTGCCTCTTCAAGGCTATGTTGATATTTTATTCGCGCAATATTGGTGTTCTTCATATAATCGTCGGCAATTACATCAAATGTATCATCAATAGTAACAGCAATATTCTTTGCGGCTTTTTTTTGCTGAGATTTGTTCAGTCCGTATTGTTCAGATAAAGGGGGCATCACGGCTGCGGTAATCATATCTTTTACTTGTCTTTTATAATCATCAATAGTTTGACGTATTTGATCGTGAGTTGTATTTAACGTTGTTGTATGGATTACATCCTGCATTGACTGTTCCAAATGTTCATTGATTTCACCATAGATTTTATCTCCGAAGATATCTTGTGATTGACCAATAACCATCGCATCCGGCAAAGCGACATTACCATTCTCATCTAATGGAATATCCGGTGGAGTTGACAAATTTTTTGAGTTCGAATTTTCCTGAACTGGTATAATTTTTTGCAAAATTGCTTGCACTTCGTTAGGAGCTCCAAAAACATTGGTAATATTGGCAAATAGGAAATTGGACATAAAACCACGACGGACTACTTCTGTGCATTTTAGCCTTCTTGGAATAGATAGAACTTTAGCCGCATCCAACTCGATCATAGTTCCTTGGTCATCTTCCCCTAAGACAGGGAAAAAGTTCAGTAGTCGTTTGATATTTTTTTTACGATTTTCTATTGTTCCACTACCATTTACCGTGTCTTGCATTAAATCGTTGGCAAACTGGTCATAGATAATTAACGTACGAGCAGGATCAAAATCAAAAACATATGCCGTTTCCTTCATATATCGCTTTCCATCTTCTGCTGTATAGCTACATGGATTCTGTGCTCTAAAAGCCGCCTGCATATAGGCTGATGGGCTTTGTAAATTGCATAGCATAAGTACACCACTCCATTCCGGAATGGTCACACCTACCGTAAGCTGTCCTACTGTAATCGTTATGGTCTTATCATAATTTTTGATAGATTGCTTCACCAAATCATATGCTTTAGATTGTTTCTGATTTTCCGCTTCAGAAACCTCATTATTTTGCTTCACATTACCAGCTGCAATAACAACCTTATATTCACAAAAGACAGGATCATCCTTCAGTAGCTTTTCTAACGCCTTCGCACTGGATATACGATTCATGTACCACATGGTATGTGCTAATTGCTTTCGCAGTTCCGGCGTAGAAAAAGGATATTTTTTTTGCGTAGACAGGGCATGAATAAATTTCTTTATCTCATCTTCATGAACAAATTTTCCAGATTCATTCGTACTAAAAAACTCATTCAAATCAAATGCATAATCCCTATGTTCATCCTCTGAAAAATCAATGCCTTGCCTTAATTGTCCTGTAAGCATAGGGGAAATTTGATAGGTAAACATAGATAATCGAGGAAGGCGTTCATACGGATTTATCGTCTCACTATGCCATGCAGTTTTAGCTTGTTGTTCATCGGCATAAGTCCAATTATAAATTTGACTGCTAGAAAAACGTCCTTCTGCCAATTGTTTAAATGGAGTACCAGATAAATACAACGTATGAATACGGCGAATTTCTTTAAAGGCTTTCTCTGTTTTCTTGGTATCTACCCCTTCTTGTGATTCATCTACAATAAGTAAATCAAAGCGAGCTTTTGTTATCCATTCCAATTTATCGAATTTTCCGCCCAAGAAAGCAGAGCCTTTCAAATTTTGTAAGGATTCAAAACAAATATAGGGTATATCTTCTGATTTATTCTTTAGACAATAATCTATGTATTTATTTCTTGTAAAAACTCCATTTTTTTCTTTTAAAGCATCTGAATCAGAGACAAAAAGCATTCGTGGTTTTCGCCAACTAATAAATTTTTGGAAATCTTCTGCCCAAGAATTTGCAATAGATGGCCGATTGGTAACAACAAGAACGTGTTTAAACTTCATGGTTCTAATTAAATCATACGCCGATAATGTCTTACCAAAACGAGGCTTGCAATTCCAAAGAAATTCATCACCACCGCTTCGGTAATATGACTCAGTCATCTCAACTGCTTTTTGTTGTTCTTTTCGTAATGTATACTCGATTTTTTCTTCGGAAAGTTTATATTTTCTAGTCGCGAATTCATTAAAATACTGTTGTGAAACGGAACCGGTGATTTTAAACCATTCTGTTCTTGGTTCCCTTAGCACATTTTTGCTGGATGTTAAATACGTATGAAAATCATAATCATGAAAATATTCACCAGAGCCGTCCTTATACATCGCATTATCACACCAAGCCAGTTCTGTCCTAATATTAGCTGTATGTGTCTGTTGTTTTATACGTTCTTCAACAGTTTGCCTATCTGTATAACCAATCTTAGTCCATCCTTCATGATACGGAATACCAGGAGTGTTATAAGCATAAATCATGGGAATAATACGCTTATAGGGATGAATTTGCTTTTGAATATTCATGCTATCTCATCTCCTTTATATTGCTTTTAATAAAATTGATTTCTTCTTGTGTCATCTTATATTTTTTATAGAATTGCTGATCAATATTTAATATTGTTTGAGACCAATCAATATCGCTGTTTTTAGTAAAATCTTGAAGTGGAACAAAAATAAGAGTATTTTTTGACAATCCAAATCCACTCATAGCTATAAGCATTAAAAATCTAACAAATTGTGTTTTCATATACTTGCATATATTTTCTGCTAGTTCTTTCTTTTCCGTTGATCCTATCAAAAAATAAGAATGTGTACATATCTCATTAGGGCCAATAACCTTTAATGAAGATGGAATAACTCTAAATTTTCCCTCTTTATTAGGTTCCCCAGCGTGTTCTGCCCCTGTCTTGCTTATTAATACCTTATACTTATCAATATATTCAAAACCCTTATTAATTTTCGTCTTCGATATATATGTGCATCCATTGGTTGCATGTAATATAAGTTCATTATCGTTAGTTCTATTCATATTGCCACGATAATTAGTAGATAATCCAAATGGCATTAATCCACTTGCTATATCAGTAAGATACCTTTGAGTACAACATCTTACCTTACGAATAATATCAACAGCCTGGTTATATCTAACTAATATAGAAAATTCATTCAATGGTCGTGTTAACTCTGTTTTTACACCATTTGTAGTATTTACAAATCTACAATCTCCTTTATAATTACTTTTCCATACAAAAAAATTTACTCCGCCACTAACACTATTATTAGGAAATAAATCTTTAGCATTTGTATAATCAAAAATCACTTTTATAGAACGATCATTCATCATTTCTTCTCTAAATTTATTCAATCCCATCCCCCCAGAAAACCAACGTGATGGCATAATTAAAGAAATACTTTTAGGGCTCATATCTTTTATCTGTTCAAAAAACAAATTATAAAGTGGTCTTGCTTGTCTACCAGCACCTTTAGTATCTTCTTGAAAAGGCGGATTACCAATTACATAATCAAATTTCATACCCGTCTGCCTGCCTTTCATGGTTGCAAATACAATACTTTTCTTCGTATTTCTCCAGTCATAAATCTTACATAATGATGGTGTAATATTTTTAATCGGTTCATCAAAAAGAGATATTTCTTCTATAAAATTCCTATGACAAGGAATTGTGTCAGTTAATCCATCCATTTGCCACAAGTTCCACGTAACTTTATTTGCCAATCGTTTTAAAATTCTTACGTCTGGTATCTCATTCCATTTATGTGTATAAAATTCAATAATCGTCTTGATAACATTTACTCTCGCAATCAAAAGATTATCCCCTTGATACTCATATCCAAACGTTGCTTCCAAAGCACGAGTAGCCCAATGAATCCATTTTTCTTGTGTTGCTGCATAAGCAGAGACGACATGGAGCTTTCTATCTAAAATTCCTGTTCGTTCTTCTACAGGTATCATGTTTCCATTCGTTCCATCATATCGTTGTATGAGATACGGTGCTTCGCCACACGTAATTTCCAGTCGTTTATTATCGACATACTTCATCCAAGATTTTTTTGTGCTCTGGAAAAGAGTATCTATATGCTGCCAAGCATCATTGGGCAATTTTTCTATTCCAAACCAGTCGCAGTCAATAGCATCAATCATCTTATTGCATACCCAAAGCGGCGTAGCTACTTCTCCATGAAGCTTCGTCCGATCCACTTGCTGTTCAACGGCTTTTCTTGCTCTCGTTTTAATGACATCGAACGAATTAAAAAGGACTAGGGTCACAAATATTTCACTGTCTTGTGCATATCGTTCTCCATATGCACGGTATGCATTCGTTCCCCACAAGATATGCTTTTTAGTCGTTTTATCAACAAAAAGTGTATCTAGCACCCCTAACTGTTGTAATTTCATCAGGTCAGCCCGTATAGTAACCAGCACTACTTAGATACCTCCTTTCTCATTTTTCTGTGTAATAAGTCATATATTTCAACGTCTTACAATAC
>ERZ808240.1281-NODE-1281-length-31615-cov-6.430577_pt1 | contig 31615 bp, 28 predicted proteins | sample MGYA00521084_ERZ808240 | MGnify/ENA primary metagenome ERZ808240 (study PRJEB31516, sample SAMN03275571) | gut metagenome | biome: mammalia-associated habitat; material: feces | host: Papio cynocephalus | place: Kenya | collected 2012-08-06 ... | reverse complement strand
ACACGATGTTCAAACAAACCGCCACTGAGCCATGGATGGCGAATTGGCGGTGGTTGCGTGCGTTGCTTAGTTTGTAAATCAGAACATCTTAGAACTTCTTAATTTCAATACATCTTATATAGTCAGACAACGATGTAGACATATATGGAAATCATAGTGTATTTCGTATTATTGAAAAGAAAAAGGAGTAAGAAAATGGCATTTGACGGAGTAACCGTGTCTGCAATCGTCAGTGAACTAAAGAAGAATCTGACAGGTGGACGTATTTATAAAATATATCAGCCGGAAGTGGATGAACTGTGTCTGGTCGTGAAAAACCGGACAGAACAGGGCAACACAACCAGTCGCCTGGTGATCTCTGCAGATGCCAGCCTGCCGCTCCTGTATCTGACAGAGCAGGTGAAGGAGAATCCGGCGACAGCCCCGAATTTCTGTATGCTGCTTCGGAAGCATATTGGAAATGCACGGATTCTGTCGGTGACACAGCCAAATTTTGAGCGAATCGTAGAGCTGCAGTTAGAACATCTCGATGAGATGGGCGACCTGTGCCGGAAGAAGCTGATCGTTGAGATCATGGGAAAACACAGCAATATCATCTTCACAGATGCAGATGGTACGATCATTGACAGCATCAAACATATTTCTCATCAGGTAAGCTCTGTGCGGGAGGTGTTACCCGGAAGAACATATGTATATCCGCCGGCACAGGAGAAGGAGAATCCATTGGAGATTGATATCAATTTCTTTATGAATCATGTTCTGCGTAAGCCGGTATCGGTGACAAAGGCAATTTATACATCTCTGACAGGATTATCACCGGTGATCGCAAATGAGATCTGTTACCGGGCGGGTGTCGATGGCGGCGTGAGTACGGCAGGGCTTTCCATGCAGGAGCAGGAAGATTTATATGCAGCGTTTGATGCGTTTCGCCAGCGTATAAAGAATGAACAGTTTGCACCGTGCATTGCATATCAGGGCTATGCACCGAAGGAATTTGCGGCGTGCACACTGACAATGTACGGAGAGAAGGAAGAGAATCTTCCGAAAAAGGATGTCAATGGGCTGAAAGCATTTCCATCGATGTCTCCGGCCATTGAAGAATACTATCAGGCAAAAAGTGTGGTGACGCGGATCAGGCAGCGGTCGACCGATCTTCGGAAGATCGTCAGCAATGCGATCGAGCGGACGGCGAAGAAATACGATCTGCAGCGGTCACAGTTAAAGGATACAGAGAAACGGGATAAATACAAGGTCTATGGTGAATTATTGACCGCATATGGATATTCGTGCAAGCCAGGAGATAAAGAGATTACCTGTGAGAATTACTATGATGGCAGCATGATTACGATCCCTCTTGATCCGGAGCAGTCAGCGATGGAAAATGCAAAACGTTATTTCAACAAATACAATAAGCTGAAACGTACCTATGAAGCGTTGATGGAGCTTACGGTGGAGTCGAAGGAGGAGCTTGATTACCTGCTGTCTGTACAGAATTCTCTGGAGATTGCAAAGACAGAAAATGATCTGCAGGAGATCAAGCAGGAGCTTGTGGAAAGCGGCTATGTGCGCGGCAGATTCGACCGGAACAAGCAGAAGAAACAGGCGAAAGCAAAGCCATTGCATTATATATCGAGAGATGGATATCATATGTATGTCGGAAAGAATAATTTCCAGAATGAGGAGCTGACATTTAAGTTTGCAGAGGGCAACGATCTGTGGTTCCATGCAAAGCAGATGCCGGGTTCCCATGTTATCGTCAAGACGAATGGTGAGACGGAGATTCCAGACCGTACCTACGAGGAGGCAGCAAAACTGGCTGCATATTACTCAACCGGTAAGGAAGCACCAAAAGTGGAGATTGACTATACGATGAAGAAAAATCTGAAGAAACCGCCGAAAGCAAAGCCGGGATTTGTTATTTATCATACGAATTATTCGATGAGCATCGAGCCGGATATCCATGGGATTACTGAAGCTTAAAACGTGAAATTAAACATCAAAACACCTTGATTTTTAGGGGCGCCTATACTATAATAATGTAGATTATCGTTCATGGATAAGAAAGAAACGATAATCTGCATTATTTTTATGTGCGCATATGCGCAGAGAGAAACGATTGCTGTAAAGCAACCGATGTATACAGGAGACTATCGTGATAAAAAGTATGACAGGCTTCGGAAGAGGCGAACAGGTAAATGACGATCGTAAGATCGTGGTAGAAATCAAGGCGGTGAATCACAGATTCTGTGATATGAACGTGAAGCTGCCAAAGAAGCTGAATTATTTTGAGACAGATATCAGAACCTGCCTGAAAGAGTACATTCAGAGAGGAAAAGTAGATGTATTTATCACATACGAAGATTATACAAAGTCTAACGTATGTGTAAAATATAATAAGGAAATAGCAACCGAATATGTAAATTATCTGAACAGTATGGCTGATGATTTTGGCTTGCAGTCAGATGTGAAGCCATCGGTAATCGGCAGATTCCCAGAGGTGTTTACATTGGAAGAGCAGTCTTTGGATGAAAATGAGATATGGTCTCATCTGGAGGGCGTTGTCCGGGAAGCGGCAGAGAAGTTTGTAGAGTCGCGTATCCGTGAGGGCGAGAACCTGAAGAAAGATCTGCTTGCAAAGCTTGCTGCAATGTCAGATATCGTTGCATATATCGAAGAGAATTCACCACAGATCATAGAGGACTATAAGACGAGACTGATCGAGAAGGTGGATGAGCTTGCTATCAATACGCAGATCGATGATCAGCGTATCGCAGCCGAGGTTACAATGTATGCCGATAAGGTCTGTGTGGATGAAGAGGTTGTACGTCTGAGAAGCCATATTGACAGTACGATCAAAATCCTGACTGAGGGTGGCGCGGTTGGACGGAAGCTTGATTTTATTGTGCAGGAGATGAACCGGGAAGCAAACACGATTCTTTCCAAGGCGAATTCCCTGATTATTTCTGATAAGGGAATCGATTTGAAGACAGAGATCGAAAAGGTTCGTGAGCAGATACAGAATATAGAGTAGGAGGAACCAGATAGATTATGGCAAAGAAAGGTTCTTTGATCGTCATTTCCGGATTCTCCGGTGTTGGAAAAGGCACTGTGGTAAAGAAGATGGTTGCCGAGTATGGCTACAGCTTGTCGGTTTCCGCAACAACACGTGCACCGCGGGAAGGTGAGGTTGACGGAAGAGAATATTATTTCAAATCCGTAGATGAATTCCGGAATCTGATTGATTATAATGGGTTTATTGAGTGGGCACAATATGTAGAAAACTACTATGGAACTCCAAGAAAATTTGTAGAAGACGAGATGGCAAAGGGGCATGATGTGATTTTGGAAATCGAAGTGCAGGGTGCCATGAATGTCCGGGAACAGTATCCGGATGCGATTCTTATCTTTATCACAGCACCGAGTGCAAAGAGGCTTCGGGAACGTCTGGCAGGACGTGGTACAGAGAGCGAAGAGGTCATCAACAAACGTATGAAGCGTGCAGTGGAAGAGTCTGAGGATATGCAGCAATACGACTATATCGTTGTCAACGACGATTTAGATACATGTGTACACAGTGTACACTCGATTATTGTCGGCAGAAAATGTCTGCGTGAGAATAATCTGGAATTTATAGAAGAGATTAAAAACGAGCTGAAAGCTTTATAGGAAGGGAGATATAGACAATGATACATCCATCTTACACGGAATTAATGGAAGTGATTAACAGCGACGTAGAGCCAGGTGAACAGCCGGTTGTCCAAAGCCGTTATTCTGTTGTTATGGCAACTGCAAAAAGAGCCAGACAGTTAATCGACGGTGCAGAGCCATTAGTGAAAACGGACAGTGACAATCCACTCTCAATTGCAGTAAAGGAGCTGTACAGCGGAAAAGTTAAGATTGTCGGAGATGACGAGTAAGGAAACCTGAAAGGTTCAAAAAGGCTGCAGAACAAATGCTGTGGCCTTATTTACTTTTCACTTCTATTCTTTTATGGAGGACAGCGTATGAAATTATTAGAAGTATTACAGGGACTGGATTATGAGGTTTTACAGGGAAACACAGACGCAGAGATCCGGGAGATTCAGAACGATTCGCGAAAGGTACAGCCGGGAGATCTGTTTTTCTGTATCTCTGGTGCGGTATCAGATGGACATACGTATGCAGAGAATGTGGCTGCGAAAGGTGCAGCCGTAATCATCGTGGAAAAGCCGGTAAATGTGCCAGACACCGTGACGGTGATCCGTGTGAAGAGTACCCGGTTTGCGATGGGGAAGATCAGTTCCGCGTTTTATGGAAATCCTTCTGAGAAGCTGACGGTCATTGGACTGACCGGAACCAAAGGAAAGACGACAACGACCTATATGATCCGGGAGATGCTGGAGCGTTCTGGAATCAAAACTGGATTGATTGGTACGATTGAAATTATAGATGGAAACCAGAGGATTCATGCGAACAACACAACGCCAGAGTCTATGATCTTGCATAAATATTTAAAGAATATGGTGGAAAATGGCTGCAAGGCGGTCGTGATGGAGGTTTCTTCGCAGGGATTGATGTTAGACCGTGTAGCGGGCGTGGATTTTGATTATGGTATCTTCACAAACCTGTCGAAGGATCATATCGGTCCAAATGAACACGCAAGTTTTGAGGAATACCGTGACTGGAAAGCAAAGCTGTTTACACTTTGCAAGACAGGTATTTTCAATGTGGACGATGCAAATGCAGCGTATATGATGGAGCATGCAGCCTGTGAGAAATTAACCTATGGGGAACGCGCAGATGCGGATTACCGGGCAAAGAACATCGAATTATACAGAGAAAAAGGTGTGCTTGGAATCCAGTATGCATTGTGTGGAAAACTGGATGCAAAGATCGTGGTAGACCTGCCGGGAGAGTTCTCTGTGCATAATTCTCTGGCAGCAGTCGCAGTGGCAGATCAGATGCAGGCTGCAGTTGCAGATATTCAGAATATATTGAAAAAAGTAAAAGTGCGTGGACGTGTGGAGATGATTCCAATTTCCGATTCATTTACGCTGATGATTGATTATGCGCACAATGCAATGGCGCTTGAAAGTCTGCTTACAGCGCTTCGAGCCTACAATCCGAAACGTCTGGTGACCTTGTTTGGATGTGGCGGAAATCGTTCCAGAGACCGTCGGTTTGAGATGGGCGAAGTATCGGGAAAAATGTCTGATTTTACGATTATTACAAGCGATAACCCAAGAGATGAGGAACCGCTTGCGATTATCGCGGATATTGAAACCGGAATGAAGAAAACGGATGGAGAATACGTGAAGATCGCAGATCGGAAGGAAGCAATCCGGTATGCAATCCTGCATGCGAAAGAGGGCGATGTCATTGTCCTTGCAGGAAAGGGACATGAGGACTATCAGGAGATTCATGGTGTGAAACATCACATGGATGAACGGGATCTGATTCGTGAGATTTTGGAGGAAGAGGATGTCACAAACATATGCGGATATAATAATCGATATTTCGCATAGTGCGATCGACCGGGTGTTTCAATACCGGATCGGAGATGCATGGAAAGAGCAGGTACAGGTCGGAAGTCTGGTAACGGTTCCGTTTGGTAAAGGAAATGCGCACCGGCACGGTTATGTGATTGGTATCACACAGACTCCATCCTACGAACCGGATAAAATCAAGGAGATCGTCGATGTGCCACAGAAAGGACTTCCAATCGAGGGAAAGCTGATCCGGCTTGCTGCATGGATGCGGGCGACATATGGCACAACGATGAATCAGGCGTTGCAGACAGTCATGCCAGTGAAACAGACGGTGCGGAAAACTGTACAGAAGGTGGAGGAGACAACTTTGCTGGATACAAACTGGGAGCTTGTGACACTGAATGATGAGCAGCAGGTGCTGGTCGATGCATTTGCGGAAGATATACAGGCAGGAGAGCGGCATACATACCTGTTGCACGGTGTAACCGGAAGTGGAAAGACAGAGGTCTATATCCAGTGCATCAAGGAAGTAATCCGGGAAGGCGGTCAGGCAATCGTGCTGATTCCGGAGATTTCGCTGACGTATCAGACACTGGCGCGGTTCCGAAAACATTTTGGCGCGCGTGTGGCATTTGTGAATTCCAAGCAGAGCAAAGGTGAGAAATACGAGCAGTTCCGCAAGGCAAAGGAAGGGGAAGTCGATGTTGTGATCGGTCCCCGCTCGGCACTGTTTACACCTTTTCCGAATCTGAAGCTGCTTGTAATGGATGAGGAGCATGATCCGGCATTCAAGAGTGATCAGGCACCGCGGTATCATGCAAGAGATGTGGCAATCAAGCGTGCAGAGCTGGAAGAAGCCAGTGTAATTCTCGGTTCGGCGACCCCGAGTATCGAAAGCTATGCGCGGGCAGAAGCCGGACAATACCGGTTATGGGAATTAAAAGACCGCCCCGATGGTGTGCAGGCACAGAAAATCGAGGTTGTGGATCTGCGCGAGGAGCTTCGACGGGGAAACCGGAGTATCATCAGCCGCAGTCTCTATGAGAAGATACAGGAACGGCTTGAGAGAAAAGAGCAGATGATGCTTTTTATCAACCGACGGGGATTTAACAGCTTTGTATCGTGCCGGGCATGCGGTGAGGCAATCAAATGTCCACGGTGTGATGTGGCGCTAACGTATCATCAGCAGACGCAGCAGGCACAGAGACGACTGGTGTGCCATTACTGTGGCTATACGACGGCGATGCCAAAACAGTGTCCGTCTTGTAAATCAAATATGATTGCGGGCTTTGGAACTGGAACGGAGAAAGTAGAGGAAGAAATCAAGCGGTTGTTCCCGCAGATCCGGACATTGCGAATGGATCGGGATACAACGATGCGGAAGGATGCAGGTGCAAGAATTCTGAAGCAGTTCGCGGAAGGAAAGGCAGATATGCTGATCGGCACGCAGATGATCGTCAAGGGGCATGATTACAGCAATGTAACGCTGGTTGGCGTGATCCTGGCGGATTTATCCTTATACGCAAATGACTACCGTGCCGGAGAACGTACCTTTGATCTTCTGACACAGGCAGCCGGACGTGCCGGACGAGGTGAAAAAGAAGGAGCGGTCATAATACAGACCTATCAGCCGGAGCATTATGCGATTGCGGCAGCCGCCAGTCAGGATTACAAGGCGTTTTATGATATGGAGATGGCATACAGGCGGATGCTTCGCTATCCACCGGTTTATGATATGCTGCAGATTCTGCTGACCGGAGAATCCAAAGGAAAAGTGGAAAACTATGCCGGGATTTTATGCCGGGATTTAAAGGAAAAGACAAAAACATTACAATATACGCAGACAAGGATTATCGGACCGGGAGAAGCGGCGATTGGAAAGATCAACGATGAATACCGTTATGTGATCTATATCAAGGCACCAGGGCTTGGCGCGATCACGACGCTGCGTGACTATATTGATACATGCAGCTGTGAGGGCGTGATGATCAGTGTGGATATGAATCCGATGACGATCTGTTAAGAAAAAGAATATGGTTTTTAAATTATAATATAAATGGAGGGCATTATGGCAACGAGAAAGATACGTTTAGATGGTGATGATGTATTGAGAAAGGTCTGTAAACCAATTGAGAAGATGACACCGCGCTTGCAGACTTTGATTGATGATATGTATGATACGATGTATGAGGCAAATGGTGTGGGACTTGCTGCATCGCAGGTAGGTATATTAAAGCGCGTTGTCGTGATCGATATTGGGGATGATAATGCCTATACATTGATTAATCCGAAGATTATCGAGGCGGATGGTGAACAGACCGGGGAAGAAGGCTGTCTGAGTCTGCCGGGTCTGCAGGGAACTGTGACAAGACCGAATCATGTGATCTGTGAGGCATATGACGAGGATATGCGGCTCCGCCAGATCGAGGGTGAGGGATTGCTGGCACGTGCAATTTGTCATGAGTTAGATCATCTCGATGGAATTTTGTACAAGGACAAGGTAGAGGATGGACTTTACAAAGTAGAACCGGTTGAGCCGGAAGAGTAACCAGAAGCCGTAAGTGCAGCAGGGTAGAACATGGAGGTAGAGTATGAGAATCATATATATGGGAACGCCGGAGTTTGCAGCGATTGCGCTTTCGGCAATCGTGAAAGAACATGAGGTGGTTGCGGTTGTGACACAGCCGGACAAACCACAGGGACGAAACCGTAAGCTGGTACCAACACCAGTCAAGATGAAAGCATTGGAATATGAGATTCCCGCCTATCAGCCGGAGAAAGTGCGGGAGGCAGAGATGGTAGAGACGCTTCGGTCATACAAGCCGGATGCAATCGTGGTGGCAGCATATGGACAGATTCTGCCAGAGAGTATTTTATCGATTCCACCGTATGGCTGTATTAACATTCATGCGTCATTGCTTCCGAAGTACCGTGGAGCAGCACCGATTGAGCGTGCAATCATCGACGGAGAGACGGTAACCGGTGTCACAACGATGTATATGGAAAAGGGACTTGATACCGGAGATATGATCGACAAGGTGGAGGTTGCAATCACACCGGAGGATACCGGAGCCACACTGTATGACAAGCTTGCTGAGGCTGGAGCGGCTTTGATTTTGGAGACACTCAACAAGCTTGAAAATCATACAGCGACACGGACGAAGCAGGATGATGCAAAAAGCTGTTATGCATCGATGCTTTCCAAGGAGATGGGACGGATGGATTTTGCAAAGTCCGCAGAGGAACTGGAGAGGCTGATCCGTGGACTCAATCCGTGGCCATGTGCATATACAGAGATTGATGGTAAGAATGTAAAGATTTACAAGGCAAAGGTCATCACAATGGATGATGCATATAAGACGCAGGCACAGGGAAAGGTGGAACAGACACTGACCTTTGCACCGGGCGAGATCGTGGAGGTTGCAAAGAAATATTTTGTGATTGCGTGCGGTACGGATGCATTGCAGATCCAGAACCTTCAACCGGAGGGCAAAAAGCCGATGGATACTGTAGCTTATTTAAATGGCAATCCACTAAAGGCAGGCATGACTGTAAATTGGAAATAAAGAGGAGAAACACATGGATACAAGAGACGTGGCGTTGACTGTATTATTGGATATAGAGACTAACCAGGCATTTTCAAATATTGCACTTGGAAATGCACTTCGTAAAAACCAGTTTACGGACAAGGTAGAACGTGCCTTTTTATCCAGACTGGTGGAGGGTGTCACAGAGACAAAGCTACGGTTGGACTATGTGATCGACCAGTATTCAAAGACGAAGATAAAAAAGTGCAAGCCGGTGATTGCCTGTCTGCTCCGGATGGGCTGTTACCAGATTCTTTTTATGGACAGTGTACCGGATTCTGCTGCGTGCAATGAATGCGTGAAGCTTGCTAAAAAACATGGCTTTGCCGGACTTTCCGGTTTTGTGAACGGTGTGCTTCGGACGATTGCACGGGAGAAAGCAGAGATCACGTATCCGGATCAGAAAAAAGAACCGGAGCGGTATTTGTCTGTGCTGACATCAACACCGCTCTGGCTCGTACAGAAGCTTATCTCTGAGTATGGCGCAGAGAGTACAGAGGCAATCCTGCAGGCGGCGTTTACAGACCGGAAGACGAGTATCCGGCTGAATACACATCGGATCGAAGAAAACGGAGAGACGATGGATTCTTATAAAAACCGATTGAAAGAATCAGGCATAACAGTTGAGCCGGGGGCATATTATGAAAGGGCATGGCTGTTATCGGGCTATGATTTTATACATAAGATTCCGGGATATAAGCAGGGATATTTCACTGTGCAGGATGAAAGCTCAATGTGTACTGTTGCGGCAGCAGGCATCCAGCCAGAGGATTTTGTGATGGATATCTGTGCGGCGCCAGGGGGGAAGACGACGGCGGCAGCAGAATTTGCGCAGCAAGGCCATGTGCTGTCGATGGACATTGCAGACGAGAAACTGGAACTGATTGAAGAAAATGTAGAACGATTAAAGCTTGCAAATGTGGATATCCGTTGTCAGGATGCAACGGAATATATGCAGGAGCAGGAGGAAAAAGCTGATATTGTTATCGCAGATCTGCCTTGTTCCGGACTTGGCATCATGGGACGGAAAAATGATATCAAATACCGGGTAACCGAGGAACAGATTGAGTCACTGGTGGAGCTGCAGCATACGATACTGCAAAACGCCTGTCGTTATGTGAAAGCAGGTGGGATGCTGTTATACAGCACCTGCACGATCGCAAAGGAAGAAAACACCTTGCAGGTGGAGCGTTTCTTAAAGGAGCATCCGGAATATACTTTAAAAGAACAACGACAGTTCTTACAGGGCATCGATGCCTGTGATGGATTTTATTATGCGGTACTGCATAAGCTAGGAGATTAGAATGGACATCAAATCAATGTACCTTGTGGAAATTGAACAGTGGATGAAAGCACATGGACAGCCGGCATTCCGGGCGAAGCAGGTGTTCCAGTGGATGCATCAGAAGTATGTGGCATCGACGGAGGATATGTCAAATCTTCCGAAGGCACTGCGTGCACAGATGGACGAGGAAGGATTTGTGCACATCGAGGCAGAGACAAGTCAGGAGTCCAAATCGGACGGCACGATCAAATTCCTGTACCGGTTGTCGGATGGACAGATAATCGAGACAGTGTTTATGCGCCATAATTATGGAAATTCAGTCTGTATTTCATCGCAGGCGGGCTGCCGGATGGGATGCCGTTTCTGTGCGTCAACAATTGGCGGACTGGTGCGGAATCTGACCGCGTCAGAGATGTTGGAACAGATTTATGCGACGAGCCGCATCACCGGAGAACGCATCAGCCATGTAGTTGTGATGGGAACGGGAGAACCACTCGACAACTATGAGAATCTGATCCGTTTTTTGCGCCTGCTTATTGATGAGAATGGTTATAATTTAAGTGCCAGAAATATCACGGTTTCAAGCTGTGGAATCGTGCCGCGTATCTATGATCTGGCAAAGGAGGATATTCCAATCACTTTTGCGCTTTCCTTACATGCACCAACGGATGAGGAGCGGAAAGAACTGATGCCGGTTGCATATCAGTATACACTGGCAGAGACATTGGATGCCTGCCGGGAATATTTCCGGCAGACCGGACGGAGAGTGACCTTTGAGTACAGCCTTGTAAAGGGTAAGAATGATACGGAGGAACAGGCGGGAAAACTGGTAAAGCTGCTTGCAGGTATGAATTGCCATGTCAATCTGATTCCAATCAATCCGGTGGAAGAACGGGAATATGAGAGAAGTGACAGTGATTCCGTTGAAAAATTCAAATCCACTCTTGCAAAATATCACATAAATGCTACAATAAGGAAGAGTATGGGTAGCGATATAGATGCTGCCTGTGGTCAGTTACGAAGGAAATATGCGTTTCATCATCAGGAGGATTCCCATGCATTCTAGTGGAAAGACGGATACCGGGATCAAACGTAATAACAATCAGGACAGTATTTTTTTCAGTGACACTCCGGTCGGTCCACTTCCAAATCTGTATATTGTAGCAGATGGGATGGGCGGACATCGCGCGGGGGACAAAGCATCAAGGATGGCGATTGATATTACAGTGGATTTTGTAGAGAAGTCCACAATAGAAAATCCGGTAGCACTGTTAAAACGGGCAATGTTATTTGTAAACAACGAAATATATAAGGCGGCGTGTGCAGATCCCGATTTAAATGGGATGGGAACGACGATGGTAGCAGCCGTGGCACAGGATGGAAAGCTGTATGTGGCGAATGTCGGTGACAGCAGATTGTATGCGATCGGCGGAGAAATTCGTCAGATCACAATGGATCATTCGCTTGTCGAGGAACTGATTCGAAAAGGTGAACTGGAACGGAAAAAAGGACGCAATCATCCGGAAAAGAACATCATCACGAAAGCGATGGGTTCGCGGGATGAAATGATGCCGGACTTTTTTGAGATAGATATAAACACGGAAGAAAAATATCTGTTATGCTCAGACGGGTTATCGAACATGGTCGAAGATGACGAAATAAGGGATATTGTTTCCGAGGAAGACGATTTGGATCGAATTGCACAGGAGCTTGTGGATCGGGCAAATTATTATGGAGGTTCGGATAATATATCCGTAATTATTATAGCGGCATAGAGATGACCGAATAGAGAACGAATATAGCAGAAAGGGTTGAAATCATGTTAAAACCAGGAATGATATTATGTGATAGATATGAGATTTTAGACGTGGTCGGTGCAGGCGGCATGTCCATTGTCTACAAAGCAAGAGACCACAGATTGAATCGAAACGTGGCAATCAAGGTGTTGAAACCAGAGTTCAGCAACGATAAGAATTTTGTGACGAAGTTTCGGATTGAAGCACAGGCTTCTGCAGGACTGACACATCCGAATATTGTTAATGTATATGATGTTGTCGATGATGAGGGTATCTACTGTATCGTGATGGAACTCGTAGAGGGTATTACATTAAAACAGTATATTGAACAGCATGGCCGTCTGGATATGGATACTGCTATAAATTTCTCCATTCAGATTGCATCCGGATTGGAAGCAGCACATGAGAAGCATATTATTCATCGTGACATCAAACCACAGAATATTATTGTGTCCAAAAATGGAAATATCAAGGTCACAGATTTTGGTATCGCCAAGGCAGCGAGCAGCAATACGCTCACTTCCGGCGCGATGGGCAGTGTACATTACATATCCCCGGAACAGGCGAGAGGCGGATACAGCGATGAACGAAGTGATATTTATTCGCTCGGTATCACAATGTATGAGATGGTAACCGGAAGAGTGCCGTTTGAGGGAGATAACAATGTATCGGTTGCACTCATGCATATTCAGAATGAGATGATTCCGCCGAGACAGTATTATCCGGATATTTATACCAGCTTTGAGAAGATCATTTTGAAGGCAACACAGAAGAAGCCAGAGCGCAGATATCTGACAGCGAGTGCCTTGATCGCAGACTTAAAGCGTGTACAGAACAATCCGAATATTGATATCGTGGTCGCACCAACATCAATCACAAACAGTCCGACACAGGAGTGGACGAAGGAAGACGTACAGGCAATCCGTAACGGAAGTGCAAACCGAGACCTGTACAGTCAGCCATATGACAACCCACCGGTGTCACAGGAGATGGGCGAAATCCGCCCGATTGGATACAACTCTACCCCGCAGGCAAACAACGGCAGAATCAATGAACTTCTGCAGGAAGACAATGATGACTGGGAAGAGGACGATTATGAACCGGAACCACAGCCAAAGCGTGGCAATCTGAAGAAGGTTCAGGATTATGATGACGATGAAGAGTTAGATGAAGAGGAAGATCCGGATGGTATTGACCCGGGTATTCGGAAAGCAGTTACGATTGCCGGTGTAGCAACTGCTGTGATTATTGCAATCATTATTATAGTCGTACTTGGTAATGTACTTGGCTGGTTCAAATTTGGAGCAAAGAAAGATAACAAGAACAAGATCACAACGGAGGAAGTACAGTCCATTGCCATGATCGGTGTTACAGGTGTTTCAGAAGAAGCGGCACTGAAGATGCTTTCAGATGCAGGTTTTACAAACGTCAAGACAGAGCATGTAGAGGATGAGAAAACACAGGAGGGCTACGTCTTTGAGCAGAGCGTGAAAGAAGGCGAGACAATCCCTGCTGATCAGGAGATCGTACTCAAAGTCAGTGCAGGTGCAGAAGAAGTGGATGTGCCGGATGTAACAAATTATGAAGATTCTCAGGCTGTGACACTTCTGCAGGAAGCAGGATTTGAAGTCAGCCATGCATATGATTACAGCGATGATGTAGAGAAGGATAAGGTTATTAAGACAGAACCGGCTGGAGGAACCAAGGCAGCGAAGGGCTCTAAGGTTATTGTGACAGTCAGCAACGGCTCCGAGAAGAAGGAAGTAGAAGTTCCGAACTTAGGAGGACTCACAGAGGCACAGGCAAGAGATTCTTTGTCGAGCAAGAAGCTTTCTACCGGAAATGTCACACATGCAAACAGTGACAGTGTCGCAGCAGGTATGGTTATCAGTCAGAATCCTTCGAGAGGAACAACTGTGACAGAGGGTGACAGCGTTGATTTTGTCATCAGTGATGGACCAGAGCAGAAGGAAAAGAAATATACAGCTAATATCTCGGGAACAATTACATGTAATGATGCTGCATTAGACGGATCAGCCGTTACGGTTCAGGTAATATTTAACGGTGGCGCTGTGTATGAGCAGACAATCACTGTTACATCAGGAAACTCTTATAATGTATCTGCAACTGTACCAAATCTGGATTCGCAGGGAGGCAGCGCAAGCTTTGTAATTTTGGCAGGCGGAACGGACGTGACAAGTTCATTCTCCGTACCGGCACCGAATGTTTCTTATTCGGAAGAATAAAAGAGTATAGGAAGTCTATGCAGGGAAAGATTATGAAAGGTGTGGGTGGATTTTATTATATCCACCCACATAATACTGTAAAAACCATATATGAGTGTAAAGCGAAAGGTGCGTTCCGCAACCAGAAGATCAAACCGGCAGTTGGCGACGATGTTGAGATCGAGATTATCAGTGAGCGGGATAAGACAGGAAATATTGTCGAGATCTTACCGCGGGAGAATCTGCTGATCCGACCGGCGGTTGCGAATGTAGATCAGGCAGTGATCGTCTTTGCACTGGCAGATCCAAAACCAAATTACAATCTGTTGGATCGTTTTCTGATCATGATGGAACAGCAGGGGGTTGATACGCTGATCTGTTTCAATAAGTCGGATCTGGTCAGTGTGCAGGAAGCCCGGGAGATCTGTGATATCTATGCAGGCGCGGGATATCAGGTATTTCTTACAGTTGCGAAGGAACAGCGTGGAATCAATATATTCCGGGAAGCTATCCGGGAAAAGACAAGCGTCTTTGCAGGACCGTCTGGCGTTGGAAAGTCATCGATGCTGAATGCATTGCATCCACAGGCACAGGTACAGACCGGGGCAGTCAGTGAGAAGATCCGCAGAGGAAAACACACAACGAGACATTCCGAACTAATTTACATTGAGGAAGACACATATGTTATGGACACACCCGGATTCAGTTCTCTTGTGATCGAGGACTTGGAACCGGAAGATTTAAAGGAATATTTCCGGGAGTTTGAACGTTATAATGGACATTGTAAATTTAATGGCTGTGTGCATATACATGAGCCGGAGTGCTTGGTAAAAGAAGCGTTGCAGGCGGGAAAAATCTCGCAGTTACGCTATGACAATTATGTGCAGTTATATGAGGAATTAAAAAATAAAAGGAGATGGTAGATATGAATATTCTTTCACCGTCGTTGTTGTCAATTGATTTTAACCATATTGAACGAAATGCAAAAGTGCTGGATGAGGCAGGCGTGAAATGGTTTCACTTAGATGTTATGGATGGAACCTTTGTACGAAACATCTCCTTTGGACCACCGGTTATCAAATGTATCCGTAAGGTCACAGACAGCTTTTTTGATGTGCATCTGATGATCAATGAACCGATTCGTTATATTGATGCATTTGCAGATGCAGGAGCGGATATGCTTACGGTGCATTATGAAGCGTGTAAGGATTTGCAGGAGACGATCGATGCGGTAAAAGCAGCAGGAATGAGGGTCGGAATCGCAGTGAATCCAGAGACACCGGTACATTGGTTAGAGTATTACATCAATCAGGTGGATATGGTACTCATCATGAGTGTCAATCCAGGCTTTGGCGGACAGAAATTTATGCCGATTGCCCTTACGAAGCTGCAAGAAGTAAAGGCACTTGCCGAAGAACGCAATCCAGGGCTTCTGATTGAAGTGGATGGTGGTATCACCGTCGATAATGTACAGGATGTATTAGACGCTGGTGCGAATGTTGTTGTTGCAGGCTCCGCTGTCTTCAAGGGAGACAAGAAAGCAAATATCGCGGCTTTTATGGAAAAGCTGAACGCATAGAGCATAGAAATGAAAACAGAAAGCAAATATTGTCTCATTGTCACAGGTGGTTCGGTCGATCAGAATTTGCTCGCAGCCGTTTATGAGGGCGCATATGGATATCCGGTTCATCCGTATGTGATCGGTGTTGACAAGGGACTGGAAATGTTAGAACAACTGGACATCGAACCGGATCTGATAATTGGAGATTTTGATTCCGCAAATGACGGCATCAGAGCGAAATATGTGACAAGCCCTGATGCCGTTGTGCGTGAAAGGTGTATTGTGTTAAATCCTGAGAAGGATTTTACAGATACACACGTTGCAATCTTAGAGGCAGCAAAACGGGGATTTACACAGGCACTGCTGATTGGCGCAACTGGAACCAGACTCGACCATACACTTGGAAATCTGGGATTGCTTTATACATGTTATCAGGAGGGAATCTGCGCGGAAATTTTAGATCTGCACAACCGGATTTCTCTGATAAAAAAAGAAAAGATAGTTCGTGCAGAAAATCTGTATGGACCTTACATATCTTTACTGCCCTTTTCAGAATGTGTGAAGGGCATTACCCTCAAAGGTTTTAAATACAATGCAAATGGCCTGTCAATCAGAAAGGGAGAGACGATAGGACTTAGCAACGAATTAAGAGAGGAGGAAGGTCACATAACGATTGGAGATGGGTACCTGTTTCTTATGGAGACCAAAGATTAAATGTCAACATGGGTAATACTTGCATTTGTAATTTACATGATTTTCATGTTGGGAATCGGTATTATTACAGCTAGAAAAAACAAAAGCTCGGATGATTACTTCTTAGGAGGTAGAAACTTGGGAGGATGGGTGACAGCCCTCTCTGCGCAGGCATCCGACATGAGTGGATGGATGCTGATGGGACTTCCGGGCTGTGTCTATGCATTTGGTGCGAATCAGGCATGGATTGCAATCGGTCTTTTGATCGGTACGATTTTGAACTGGGTGATTGTTGCGGGCCGTCTGCGCCGCTATACGATCAAAGCAGGCAATGCGATGACGATTCCAGAGTATTTAAACAACCGGTTCCGCGATAAGCACAATATTCTGATCACGATTTCAGCGATTGTTATCGTCATCTTCTTCGTGGTATATTCTGCATCTGCGTTCGCATCTGGCGGAAAGTTGTTTGCATCTATTACGAAGCTTGATTATCATCAGGCACTGATTGTCGGTGCGGTCGTTATTCTGATATATACATTCCTTGGTGGATTCCTTGCTGTCTGTACAACAGACTTTGTACAGGGCATGATGATGTTAGTGGGTGTATTGGCAGTTCCAATCTTAGTTGTGATCGTACTTGGAACTGGAAATATTGTACCAAACCTTGTAAACTCTGGATTGAATGTTGATGCAAAGGATTATCTGAATATCTTCATGCAGGATGGAAAGCCGATTTCTGGTATCAGTATTGCATCCCAGCTTGCATGGGGACTTGGTTACTGTGGTATGCCACATATCCTTGTGCGCTTCATGGCAGTCCGCGATGAGAAGGAGCTTGCAAAATCCAAGAAGGTAGCGATCGTGTGGGTGCTGATTTCACTTGTACTTGCCTGTGTGATTGGTGTGCTTGGACGTGCATATCTGTATCCAATGGTACTCTCCAACGAAGGAGCACAGTATGAGAATGTCTATATCGAGATGATCAAGAAACTGTTCATGTCAGAATACTCATTGCCATTTATTGGTGGTCTGCTGCTATGTGGTATCTTAGCTGCAATCATGTCAACCGCAGATTCCCAGCTTCTTGTATCGTCTTCCGCAGTTGCAAACGATCTTTTCAAGGGTGTGTTCTTCAAGAAGCTGAAAGATAAGCAGGTATTGTTTATTGCAAGAGCAACGGTATTTGCTGTTGCAATCATTGCAATCGTGATTGCATGGGATCCAAATTCATCTATCATGAATCTGGTCAGCGATGCATGGGCAGGACTTGGTAGTGCGTTTGGACCGGCAATTCTGATGTCGCTTTACTGGAAACGTATGAATCTGGCAGGTGCTGCAGCAGGTATGGCAAGTGGTGGACTGACGGTTATTATCTGGGATTACATTAAGTGCTGTACCCTGGATGGCGTTCATGTGACACCTGCAGCCTATACGGGTGTATATTCCCTGTTGGTTGGATTTATCGTAAGCCTTGTATTCATCGTCGCTGTATCACTTGCAACACCAAAGGCAAGCGATGAGATCATGCAGGAATTTGAAGATGTGAAAAATGGAAACATCAATGCATAAATAGAATAAAAAAGAAAATGCCGGATGCGAGCCGGCATTTTCTTTTTGTATCTTAAAAAGAGAGGATTTATGAAAAAACTATGGTTATAATATAAGTTATAATTATGAATAAATTATGACATAAGTTGAAAGTTTGTGTAAATAATCGGGCAAAGTGTAAAATTTAACAAGGAAAATCAGGAGAAAACAGGATATGCAGATAAAACTGATTGTGGTTGGAAACGTAAAAGAAACTTTTTATCAGAACAAAATAGAGGAATTTCAGAAGCAGATCAACAAAAAAATGCCAATACAGCTGATCTGTCTCAAGGATGAAAGCATTCCGAAGCAGACATCGGAGACATTGATCCGTAAGATCAAGGAGAAAGAGGGGGAGAAGATTTTAAGTCAGATCCAGAATACCGATTATGTGGCGGCTCTCTGCATTGATGGGAAGAAGATGGATAATTCCAAAATCAAAAAGAGTATTGCAACGGCGGAACAAAGAGGAAAAACAAGCATTGCATTTGTAATCGGGGGATCACTTGGATTGTCAGATGCGGTGGTGAAACGTGCGGATGATAAGATCAGCTTCTCCAATATGACATTTCCACATCAGTTGATGCGCGTGATGCTCATGGAGGTGCTGACAGAGACTATTTGTGGTAAGTAATGTGATTTAAGATTGTGTATGCACGGTAGAGCTGTTCGGTCAAAACGACTGTTGTTAGATCAATGGACATTGTAAATCCGGAAAGCGAGAATGGGGGGAGTTTTGCGGTATCCAGACTATAAACAGCTGCAGTATCTGCAAATGCCTCGTTCTGATCCGCAACAACAAACTCGATGCGGGAATAACCGGACAGACCAAGCTGTTCAATCTTTTCTGCAAATTCTTCTGATGAGATCGTATCAGTGCCGGGAACGATACGGAAGCAGGCAGACGAATTCTGCAGTTCTAATTTCGAAAAATCCTTGTAGTAGATACATTTCACACGACAAAAAGCGGAGAGACGTTTGATATACTCCGCAACCGCTTTCTCGTATTCCGTACCCAATTTCTTTTTTTCAATATGAATCAAAATTTCCATAGAAATATTATAACATACTTCTTTTCATATGTCCCTGGAAATGGTAAAATAAATATAATCGTGCATGGGACATACTGTGCTGGCATGGAATGAAAAAATATGCTGATAGAGGATAACGATGACAGATAAAAAGATTTTAGTGTTAGATATTGATGGAACACTTGTAAATTCAGAAAAAAAGATCACACCGGAGACATTGAAATATCTGAAACTGATACAGGAGCAGGGACATATTGTGACACTGGCATCAGGAAGACCATTTCCTGGGCTGAAACAGTATTCGGATGCTTTGGGGCTTGCGGAATATGGCGGCTATGCTTTAAGCTTTAACGGCGGCAAGGTGATTTCCTGTGCGACACAGGAAGTGATCTATATGAAGGCAATCCCGAACCGTTACGCGAAAATTCTCTACGAATTCGCGAAGGAACGCCACATTGGTATGGTCACATACAAGGACAATCAGGTGATTACCGGAACCGATACCGATGGGTATATGGAGTTTGAGGCACGGCTCAATCATATGGAATTATGTCAGGTGGATGACTTCCTTGCGTTTGTGGATTTTGATATGATTAAGTGTCTCATGACCGCTGAACCAGAAGTCGCAGAACAGTATGAGAAGGAGCTTGCAGCGCTGGTTTCGCCAGATCTGAATGTATTCCGTTCCGAACCATATTTCATTGAGATCACTGTGCAGGGCGTGGATAAGGCAGAATCCATCGCACGGCTTCTGGAGCATATTGGCATGAAGCGGGAACAGTGTATCTGTTGTGGAGATGGCTTCAACGACAAGACGATGGTGGAATACGCGGGCGTTGGCGTTGCTATGGGAAATGCACAACAGGTCGTCAAGGATGTTGCGGACTATGTGACAGCTTCCTGCGATGAAGATGGACTGGTAGAAGTAATTAAGAAGTTTGTATTGTAGAATGAAGGGCAGAAGATGAAGGAATATTTAATATCAACCAAAGCAGATACTTTGGCTGATCTGCGTGAAATTGTAAAACATTCTTATATTGAGGAATTAAGCATTGTGTATGCGGAGGATTTCTTTGAAAATCCGGCAGGTGTGATTGCGGCAATCAAAGAGCAGTTTACAGGAGAAACGATCGTTGTTAGAAGCTCCTCAAAAAGTGAGGATAATCTGGAGACAAGCAATGCCGGACACTTTGAGAGCGTGCTGGGGGTCGATGCATCGAAGGATGCAGCAATTACAGAGGCAATCGAGACAGTGTATCGTTCTTATGTGGAAGGGGATTTCACAGAGGAAGCGAAGCAGCTGCTGATTGAGGCAAACGAAGAGGTGCTGATCCAGAGACAGACGGATCATGTACGGATTTCAGGGGTTGTGTTCACGAGAGATATCATATACAACCGTCCGTATTATATGGTGACATATGATGATAACGGAAGCACGGATTCCGTGACAAGTGGTGTCCGAGGGAAGACAAAATGGATTGCAAAAAATGCATCCAGAGAGTTCCTGGAATATGAATTTGTAGATCTGTTGACGGCAGTCAGGGAGATCGAACGGATTTATGAATATGTTTCCGCGCTCGATATCGAATTTGCAATTCTGGAGGATGGAACGGTTGTGATTTTCCAGGTGCGTCCACTGGTGGCAGCACTGAAGATCATTGCACCGATGACAGACCGGGAATTCAAGGACACAAAGGCACTTGCAAAGTGCAAGTATCTTGATACATTCCATATTCTTTCTGATATGGCATTCTGGAATCCGGCAGAGATTATCGGCAGCAATCCAAGACCACTTGATTATTCCCTGTACCGGGAACTGATCACAGCCCATATCTGGTCTGCAGGATTACAGCCACTCGGCTATCAGCCGGTACGTGGAGAACTGATGCAGAAGGTCGGCAATAAGCCGTATATATCAGTGAATTATACGTTTGATGGACTGACACCTGCGGGATTGCCGGAGGATCTGTGCTATAAGCTGAATCAGTATTATGAGCAGAAATTAAGACAGGATAAGACAGCACATGATAAGATTGAATTTGAAATTATATTCAACACCTATGACTTTATGACAGATACCCGCCTGAAGGAGCTTGCGGAATATGGCTTTGATGATGTCGAGATTTCCCAGCTTCGAAATGCGCTGTTTGAGATTGCAAAGCAGACGTTAGAGCATTACGACGAAATTTGCGAGGAAGATCTTCGCTCGCTGGGGCAGCTTACCGAGCTGCGGCATGAACTTCGGAAGCATACACCGCTTGCGGAGACAAATGTCATGAAGCTGTACAGCTACATTGACGAGTTACTGGATTCGATCAAGGACCATGGTACACCACAGTTTACGAGACAGGCGCGTTGTGCATTTATGGCGCGGAGCTTTTGCAGGACGCTGGTGGAAAAAGGATATTTTACGAAGCAGGAGATGGATGATTTCATGTTGTCAATTCCGACGGTTGCTTCGGAATTTGAACGCGATTTTGATTTATACAGTCATGGCAAGCTGAGCCGGGATGACTTCAATCATCTATATGGACATTTAAGGCTTGGCACCTATGATATCCGTTCAGACAGCTACCGGAACATTTATTTTGATGTTGCATCTGCGAATCTGACTGGAAACAATAAGGTAAAGCAGGAGGCAAAAAGCCTCAATCTGGAACGGCTGCAGGTTGCTTTGGATGAAGCAGGCATTCCGGTTTCCCCGGAGAAATTCATTGAGTTTATCAAGAAAGCAACACAGAACCGGGAGTATTTTAAGTTTGAATTTACGAAGTCGTTGTCGCTGATGCTGGATGTAATCGTCAAGCTTGGCGAGGTGATGGCGATTGCCAGAGAAGATATGTCATATCTGGAGATTCAGGATCTCTTAAGCTATCACAGCCGCGATTCTTATATTCAGACGATTGAGACACGGCGTCGGTTTTACCATGTGAATTCGTATCTTGTATTACCGGAGGTTATCTTCGATGTCGGGGATATTGATGTTATTGATATCGACGAGGCAAGACCAAATTTCATCACGAATAAGGTTGTGGAGGCACCGATCGTCAATCTTGATGAGGATCATGATTCTGACATTACTGGCAAAATCGTGGTGCTTACGAAAGCAGATCCGGGATATGACTGGATCTTCGCGAAGGATATTGCAGGCTTTGTGACCAAATATGGCGGTGCAGCATCCCATATGGCAATCCGCTGTGCAGAGTTTGGAATTCCGGCAGCCATTGGCTGTGGAGAGAAGATATACCAGCGTATCCACCGGATGCAGATTATGTGTCTTGATTGCGAAAATGGAAGAATTACGGAAAAGCAGAGTCAATAAATTGATTTCGAGGTAGGCATGGTGTATAATGAATCGATGAGACAAGGAGGAAGTCTACATGGGATTTTTTAAAGATTTCAAGCGCGATTTCGCGCAGGCAGTCAATGAGCTGATGCCGGACAAGGATGAACTTGGTGCGGAATACGATGATGAAGATATGGTAAACACCTTTGATGAAAATGATCAGATGGAGGTTGCACCGGAAGATCTGCTGGAGAATCTGGATGAGATCCGGATTGATAGACCGGAACCGGAGATGCCGGAGACATCTGAGAATCTGGAACATTTCTCAAATGTAGAGACAACGGAGAAAGATAAGACATCAGATGAGACTTCTGTGTTTGATACCGTGCCAGAGGCAGAGGTGATTCAGGATGAACTGGAAATGGAACCGGAGCCATTCTCAGAGGATGAGCTGGAACCAAAACCAGATACCGAATATCTGCAGGCAGAGACGGTAACAGAGGTTGGTGCAGAGATAAAGGAAGATACCGCGGATGAGACAGATGAGTTAAAGGCACTGGATGCACTTGATGAAGAAAATATGCTGGAGCATACGGAGGAGGCACTTCTGACAGAACCGGAGACGGAGACAAAGCAGGAAGAACTGCAGAACTTCCTGACTGCGGATCTGGAGAAGGCTGTGGAGGATACATTAGCGAAGCAGGCAGAGGAAGAGAAGCAGATGGAAAACGAACGCGTACAGGAGGATGCAGCGAAGGAGACAACCATGGATACAGCGGCAGTTGAAAAGACAGATGTCGGTTCTCTCGTAGAAGCAGATACAACCTATATTACAAAGACGACAGTTATCAATGGGGATTTGCAGAACGACGGCTGTATTGATTTGATCGGAACGGTAAACGGCGCGGTAAGCTGTGATGGAAAGCTGATCGTAGGTGGTTCAATCACTGGAGATGTACAGGTCGGCGAACTGTACGCGAATGCTGCAAGAATCGAGGGTGATGTACATGTCGTGGATGCAGCAAAGATTGGTGTGGGAACGGTCGTTGTCGGAAATGTATTTGCCGGTTCTGCTGTGATCGCAGGCGCTGTCAAGGGCGATATCGATGTACAGGGATCGGTGATCGTGGATTCGACCGCGGTAATTATGGGAAATATAAAATCAAGATCCGTACAGATCAACAATGGTGCTGTGATCGAGGGAATGTGTTCCCAGTGCTATTCGGAGATTGATGTAAAGAGCTTTTTTGAATAAAAGGAAGAGGAGTATCAAACGATGAAGATGGACAGAATTTTATTGAAGCTTTCAGGAGAAGCACTTGCCGGAGAAAAGCATACCGGATTTGATGAGACAGTTGTCCGTGACGTGGCAAAGCAGGTAAAGGCAATCTGCGACAAAAAGATTCAGGTAAGTATTGTAATTGGCGGTGGAAATTTCTGGAGAGGCAGAACATCTGACAACATGGATCGTGTGAAGGCAGACCAGATTGGTATGCTGGCAACTGTGATGAACTGTATTTATGCAGCGGATGCGATGCGTGCAGAGGGATTGAAGACACACATCATGACACCGTTTGCCTGTGGAAGCATGACAGAGCTTTTTAACAAGGACAAGGCAATCGAGTATCTGGAGAACGGAGAGGTCGTATTTTTCGCAGGCGGAACCGGACACCCATATTTCTCAACGGATACAGCAACCGTGCTTATGGCAATCGAGGTAGAGGCAGATGTGATTCTTTCTGCCAAGGCAATCGACGGTGTGTATGACAGCGATCCAAAGACAAATCCGAACGCAAAGAAATATGACACAATGCCAATCTCTGAGATCGTGGACAAGAAGCTTGGCGTGATCGATCTTGCAGCCGCTGTGCTTGCAATGGAGAATAAGATGCCGATGATGTTATTCGGCCTGAATGATACAAACAGTATTGAGAAGGCTGTGACTGGCGGATTTACCGGAACAACCGTGACAGTAGAGTAAGTGTGTGTTATATGTCGGGAAGACAGGACGATAGAAAAGTATATTATTTTTGGAGGAAGAAAAATGTTAGCACAGTATGAAGAGAAGATGAAGAAGACAATTGAGAGTCTGGAGAAGGAATACAGCACAATCCGTGCCGGACGTGCGAATCCACATATTCTGGATCGTATCACAGTACTTTATTATGGAGCCCCTACACCATTGCAGCAGGTGGCAAATATCACAGTTCCAGAAGCAAGAACGATTATGATCTCACCTTGGGAGTCAAGCCTGATCAAAGAGATTGAGAAAGCAATTGTATGTTCTGACCTCGGTATCAATCCAAACAACGATGGTAAGAACATCATTATCAACTTCCCGGAGCTGACAGAGGATCGAAGAAAAGAGCTGGCAAAGGACGTTAAGAAGAAGGGTGAGAATGCCAAGGTTGCCATCCGTAACATCCGTCGTGATGCAAATGATGCCTTGAAGAAGGCAAACAAGGCAGCAGAGATGTCTGACGATGAGCTGAAAGGAAACGAAGAGAAGGTTCAGAAGATGACAGACAAGTATGTGGCACAGGTAGATCAGGAGATCGAGACAAAGACAAAGGAAATCATGACAGTATAAGCTATGAAGAAAATCATTGATGGAGAAGAATTGGAAATACCTACCCATGTGGCGATCATCATGGATGGAAATGGCAGATGGGCAAAGAAACGTCTGCTTCCGCGGAACATGGGACACAGACAGGGTGCGAAGGTGTTGGAACAGATCTGCCGGGATGCAGCGGATCTGGGAATCCGGTATCTGACGGTGTATGCATTTTCCACGGAGAACTGGAAACGTTCGACGGAGGAAGTGACTGGCATTATGAATCTGCTTCGCAGCTATCTGTCGAACTGTGTGGAGCGTGCATCAAAGGATGGACTGCGTATCCGTGTGATCGGAGACCGGAGTGCACTGGATGCAGATATTATGGAGATGCTTGAACATGCAGAGCGTGAGACAGCGAAGTTTGACAAGCTGGATTTTACGATCGCGTTAAATTATGGTGGCAGGGATGAACTGCGCCGGACGATGACGAAGCTTGCAAAAGAGGTACAGGAAGGAACACTCGCACCGGAAGCAATCACGGAGGATGTGATATCGAAGCATCTGGATACAGCAGAACTCCCGGATCCGGATCTGCTGATCCGTACAAGCGGCGAACTGCGGTTATCGAATTATCTGATCTGGCAGCTTGCCTATGCAGAATTCTATTTCACAGATACCTTGTGGCCGGATTTTGACAAGGAATCATTGAAAGAGGCAATCCGGTATTACAACGGTAGAGAGCGAAGATTTGGTGGAGTAAAATAAACTATGTTTAAAACACGTTTTATCAGTGGGGCAGTATTAACGCTGCTCACAATTGGAATTTTATATCTGGGTGGTTATGTAACCGGCGTGGCGGTTATGCTTTTGAGTTTGGGCGGAGTGTTCGAGCTGATGCGCGTCTATAAGCAGGAGAAATCTGCGATGGCAGTGCTTGCTTATCTGATGACGATCGCGTATTATTGCTTCTTATTCTTCCATTTGGAGAAATACCTGCTGCCACTCATGATTCTGTATGTATTATTGGTATTGGCTGTTTATGTAGTCACATATCCGAAGTACACGGACAAAGATGCGATGGCTGCAATCTTAGCATTTTTCTATGTTTCATTGCTGCTGTCCTTCCTGTATCAGGTTCGTATCTTAAAGTACGGTGGTGCTTTGGTTGTGATGGTATATATCTGTTCCTGGATCAATGATACATTTGCTTACTGTGTTGGGGTGAAGTTTGGAAAGCATAAGATGTCACCGAAACTCAGTCCGAAGAAGAGCGTGGAAGGTTTGCTTGGCGGTATTTTTGGTTCTGCATTGATTGGCGCATTGTATGGAATATTCTTCAATGCAAAAGTATATGAATTAACAAATACACCGCTGATCTTTGCAGTGGCAGGTGCTGTAGGAGCCGGATTTGCGGTGATTGGAGATCTGACAGCATCCGCCATCAAGCGAAATAATGACATTAAGGATTACGGAAAGCTGATTCCGGGACATGGCGGTATCATGGATCGGTTTGACAGCATTATCTTTACAGCACCAATCGTATATTATTGCTTTTCAATTATGATTGGAAACTTAGGAGGCGCAATGTGAGAACAATCGCGATTATTGGCTCGACCGGTTCGATTGGTACACAGACGCTCGACGTCGTGCGTGCCAATGCAGATATCCGTATCGGAGCCTTAGCAGCAGGAAATAATATAGAATTACTGGAAAAACAGGTGCGGGAATTCAAACCAGCACTCGTAAGTGTACAAAGCAAAGACAAGGCAGATGCGTTACGGATTGCCTTGTCTGATTTTAATTGTAAGATCGTTTATGGTATGGATGGACTGATTGAGGTCGCTGCATATGAACCAGCTGAGCTTGTCGTGACAGCAATCGTTGGTATGATCGGAATCCGTCCGACGATCGAGGCAATCAAGGGGGGAAAAGATATCGCACTCGCAAACAAGGAGACACTGGTAACTGCCGGACATCTGATCATGAAGCTGGCAGAGGAATACCATGTCCGGATTCTGCCGGTAGACAGTGAGCATTCTGCAATATTCCAGTGCCTGCACGGGGAAAGAGAAAACAAGATAGCAAAGCTTCTGATTACAGCATCAGGCGGACCATTCCTCGGAAAGACAAGAGACGAGTTAAAGGATGTCACAGTGGAGGATGCACTCAAGCACCCGAACTGGTCTATGGGAAGAAAGATTACAATTGATTCTGCAACGTTGGTAAACAAAGGCCTGGAGGTTATTGAAGCACGCTGGCTGTTTGATGTGATGCCGGAGGATATCGAGGTTGTTGTACAGCCGCAGAGCATCATTCATTCGATGGTGGAATTTGAGGATGGTGCGATCAAGGCACAGCTTGGAACTGCAGATATGCGCCTGCCAATCCAGTATGCGCTTTATTATCCAGAGCGTAGATATCTGGCTGGTGACCGTCTGGACTTTTCGAAGATTACCGGAATCATCACAAGCAAACCAGACAGAGAGACGTTCAAGGGACTGGATTTTGCATATCAGGCAATCAAGACTGGCGGTTCTATGCCGACAGTACTCAATGCCGCAAATGAATGTGCGGTTGCAAAGTTCCTGCACAAGGACATAAAATTTTTACAAATCTATGATATAATTGAAGCCTGTATGGGGGAGCATAAGACCATTGCGAATCCGACACTTGAAGAGATTCTGGAGACGGAACGATGGGTATATGACTATATTGTACGGCAATTCGGTTGATAGAGTTTCGATGTAAAAGGAGATTGTATGAACATTATTCTGATTATATTAGTGTTTGGCGTGATCGTTTTTTTTCACGAGTTCGGACACTTTATTGTTGCAAAGATGAATAAGATCGCTGTTATGGAGTTTTCTATAGGTATGGGACCGGCTATTTTCTCGATACAGAAAAAGGAGACGAAATATTCCCTGCGTTTACTGCCAATCGGTGGATACTGCATGATGATGGGGGAAGATGGCGAGAGTGAAGATGAGAATGCGTTTAACAATAAACCATTGCTGGCACGGATTCTGGTGATTGCGGCAGGACCTGTGTTTAACTTCATTCTGGCATTTGTTTTTTCGATTGTATTGATTCATTTTACAGGCTGTGATCCTGCCAGACTTACAACCGTGGTAGAACATTCTGCGGCAGAGGATGCTGGAATTGTTGTTGGAGATACAGTGACAGCGATTAATGGCAAGAAGATTTATAATTATCGTGAGATTTTACTCTATATGCAGGCAGAGAACCCGTCCAAGCCGGTAACACTTTCGATTGAGCATGCAGATGGTTCAAAGGAATCGGTTGTTGTAACACCAAAGGTGGACAATGAAGGAAATTATAAACTTGGAGTTGCTGGAGGTTATGTTGCGTCCACTGGATTTGGAAATGATATCAAATATGCAGGTCTGGAGCTTCGATATTGGGTGAAAGCGACAGTAACCGGACTTCGGATGATTGTGACTGGCGGCGTGAAAAATGGAGATATCATGGGACCCGTTGGCGTTGGAAGTGCCATGAACGAAGTGATTGAAGAGGCGAAGGATATCAGCACAACGCGGAAAGAGGCAGTAATCAATGTGATATTAAATCTCTTGAACTGGAGCATTTTGCTGAGTGTGAATCTGGGTATCATGAACCTGCTTCCGATTCCGGCACTAGATGGCGGCAGACTGTTGTTCCTGTTCATTGAGGCAATCCGTAGAAAGAAAATTCCGCAGGAGAAGGAAGCAATTGTGAACTTCATCGGATTTGCGTTACTTATGGTGCTGATGGTTGTAGTATTCTTTAATGATATTAAGAATGCATTTTTCTAAAAGGTTAGAAAAGGGGTTGTGATTATGAGATACGGAACGAAAAAAACACTTCCACACAGAGATACGACAAGAATGATAAATATTGGCGGTGTCGTGATCGGTGGTGGCAATCCGATTGCAATTCAGTCTATGACAAATACAGAGACATCCGATGTAGACGCAACCGTGACACAGATTCTGGAGCTGGAGAAGGCAGGGTGTCAGATTATCCGTTCCACAGCGAATACGGAGGCAGCTGCAAAGGCGTTTGATAAGATTAAAGAACAGATTCATATTCCAATCGTAGCAGACATTCATTTTGATTATCGGCTGGCGATACTTGCGATGGAATATGGTGCAGATAAGATTCGGATCAATCCGGGAAATATAGGCGGAGAAGAGAATCTGAAGAAGGTTGTAAAGGTAGCGAAAGAGCGGAATATTCCGATTCGTGTCGGCGTGAATTCCGGTTCCTTAGAGCGGAATCTGGTTGAAAAATATGGTGGCGTGACAGCGGAAGGTATCGTGGAGTCTGCACTCGATAAGGTACGGATGATTGAGGAATGTGATTACGATAACCTTGTGATCAGTATCAAAAGCTCCGATGTTATGATGTGTGTACATGCACATGAGTTGATCGCAGAACAGACGAATTATCCCTTGCATGTCGGCATTACAGAGGCAGGAACCGTTTATCGTGGTAATATCAAGTCCGCAGTAGGACTCGGTTTGATCTTAGGACAGGGAATCGGCGATACGATGCGTGTATCCTTGACGGGAGATCCGGTTGAAGAGATCACATCGGCAAAGCTGATCCTGCGGACGTTAGGGTTGCGCAAGGATGGAATCGAGCTTGTGTCCTGTCCGACCTGTGGCAGAACGAAAATCGACCTGATTGGACTTGCAAATGATGTAGAGAAACTGATTGCCGGCTATGACCATCTGTCAATCAAGGTTGCTGTGATGGGCTGTGCGGTAAATGGACCTGGTGAGGCACGGGAAGCGGATCTTGGTATTGCAGGCGGAAATGGAGAGGGACTTCTGATGAAGCACGGTGAGATCATTAAGAAGGTTCCACAGGAGAATCTGCTTGCAGCACTGAAGTACGAGCTGGAACACTGGGAAGAGGAGTAAAAACGTGGATAACAAAACATTTTGTAATGTATTTCCGGCTTTTAAGGGTGGAGCGGAGCTTGACGCCCTTTTTTCGGATACGCAGGTGGAGAGTATCAAAACCTACGAGACAAAAAAGCAGATGATTGTTACGCTGCAAAGTGACCACCTGATTCCATATCATATGATTACCCGTATGGAAGCATTGTTGACACAGCATGCATATCATATGGGAGGTGCAGGAAAGAAGATACAGATATTTATGAGGTATCAGCTTTCCGAACAGTATGATGTCAGACAGATCGCTGAAAACTATAAGGAAAGTCTGTTAGAGGAGCTGCGCGGGATCAGCCGGATTGCATTTCGGCTGATGAGCCGGGCGGACTGGTATTATAACGAGGATGTGATCAGTATTGCGGTGGAACATTCCTCGGTTGCAAAGGAACATGAAAAGCTGATACGGGATTTCCTCGTATCTTATTTCCGTGATCATTTTGGAAAAGAAATCGAAGTTGGATTCAGCTATACCTTAGAGCAGAAGACAAAGCTGCGGCAGGCAAATGCCCTGCGCTTACAGCAGGAGCTTCGTACGATCGAGGAGAAAAATGCAGAATTACAGGCGGCAAAAGCTGCTTCTGATGATTCGGAAAAAGAGAAAAATACAGAAGATAAAAAGGCTGCCAAGAATCAAAACAAACAGGCAGAAGCAAAAACGACTGCAAAGACAGATGCACCGAAGTCTCCACAGCCATCCGCATCCAGTGCAAAACCAGCGGCTGCAGCAGGCAAGTCCTATGGCGCAGGTGCCAGACCGGATCGCAAATTCTCTGGAAAAGGCGATTATGGAAGCTATCGTAAACAGCAATCACAGGACCCGGATGTATTCTATGGCAGAAACTGTGATGCGGATATCGTCAAGATCGAGGCACTTGAAGAGGGTACCGGAGAATGCTGTATTCATGGACAGGTAATCGCGTTGGAGGATCGTGAGCTGCGGAGTGGAAAGTTTATCATCACAGGTGCGATCACCGATTTTACAGATACGATCATGTTCAAGCTGTTTGTGTCACCGGATGACCGGGGATCGCTGCTGGATGAACTGCAGAAAGGCAAGTTCTATATTATCAAGGGTGTGCCGATGTATGACAGTTATAGCAAGGAAATCACTTTTTCTTCTGTTGCCGGAATCAAGCCAGCAAATGATTTCCGGGAGAAACGGATGGATAATGCGCTTGAAAAGCGTGTAGAACTGCATCTGCATACCGTTATGAGCGAGATGGACAGTGTGGTTGGTATTGAAAAGGTCATTGCCCGTGCAAAAGAATGGGGCATGAAAGCGCTCGCCATCACCGATCATGGTGTTGTACAGGCATTCCCGATTGCGAACCACCAGCTCAAAAAAGGTGAGGACTTTAAGATCATCTATGGTGTAGAGGGCTATTTTGTCGATGATGTAAAAGGCCTGATTCAGAACGAAAAAGGACAGAAGATTGATTCGGAATATGTGGTATTTGATATAGAAACGACGGGTTTAAGTCCGACCAATAACCGTATCATCGAGATTGGAGCTGTGCGGATCAAGGGTGGACGGATACAGGATACATTCTCTGAATTTGTCAATCCAGAGGTGCC
>ERZ808240.1280-NODE-1280-length-31647-cov-8.854773_pt1 | contig 31647 bp, 24 predicted proteins | sample MGYA00521084_ERZ808240 | MGnify/ENA primary metagenome ERZ808240 (study PRJEB31516, sample SAMN03275571) | gut metagenome | biome: mammalia-associated habitat; material: feces | host: Papio cynocephalus | place: Kenya | collected 2012-08-06 ... | reverse complement strand
CGGTTGGACATACCGATGATCTCGCTCATTTCGGAGGAGATCATGATGATGCTCTTGCCCTGTTTTGCCAGATCTGCGATGATGCAGTAAATTTCGTACTTTGCACCGACGTCGATACCACGGGTCGGCTCGTCCAGAATGAGGACGTCAGGGTTATTTGCCAGCCAGCGAGCGATCAGAACTTTCTGCTGGTTGCCGCCCGACAGACTCTTGATCTGGGTCTTGGGGCTGGGAACTTTGATCGCCATCTTCTCTTTGTTGGTGGCAACGAGGTCGAGGATCTTCTTATCGTCCAGCATGATGGGGCCTTTGCGGAGGGAATCCAGCGAAGCGATGGAGATGTTATCCGCAACGCTCAGCACGCCCATGATACCGGTCGCACGGCGGTCCTCGGTCAGCAGAGCCACGCTCTTCCGGATAGCGTCACGCGGCTGCTTGATGTGGACTTCCTCGCCCTTGATCCAGACTCTGCCGCTGGTGTGGGCACGCAGACCGAAGATGCCTTCCATCAATTCGGTACGCTGTGCGCCGACCAGACCGGCAACGCCCAAAATCTCGCCCTTCTTCAGCTCAAAGCTGCAATGGCGGAAGGAACGGGGATGGATGGAGGTGAAGTCTTCCACCTTCATCATAACTTCATCGGAAGGATGGTTTTCCAGTGGCGGATACAGGTTCGACAGCTCACGGCCGACCATCTTTGCAATGATCTGTTCCTTCGTCATGTCAGCGACTTCCCACTTACCAATGTAATGGCCATCTCGCATGATGGTAACTTCATCGGCAATGACCTTGATCTCATCCATCTTATGGCTGATGTAGACCAATGCGACGCCCAGAGCCTTCAGCTCACGCATGATACGGAACAGCGACTCGACTTCGTTTGCGGTCAGCGAGGAGGTCGGCTCGTCCAGAATCAGGACTTTGCAATTTGCCGAAACTGCCTTCGCAATTTCGACCATCTGCATTTGTGCGATGCTCAGGGAGCCGAGCTTTGCGTGGGAATTGATATCCAGTTTGAGCTTCTTCAGCAGCTCATCGGTATCACTGTACATTTTTGCATGGTCGACCGTGGTGATCGGGCCATATTTCTTGGTAGGATAGCGGCCCAGCCAGATGTTCTCAGCCACGGTACGGGCCGGGATCGGCTGCAATTCCTGATGCACCATTGCGATACCACGGTTCAGTGCATCCAGTGGGGTGGGAATGGTGACTTTTTGGCCTTCGTATTCGATCTCGCCCTCGTCCATCTTGTAGATGCCGAACATGCACTTCATCAAGGTGGATTTACCGGCACCGTTCTCGCCCATCAGGGCCATAACTTTACCGGGGCGAAGCTCCAACTGCGCGTGGTCCAGTGCTTTGACACCGGGGAAGGTCTTTACCACGCCTCTCATTACCAGACGGTATTCTGACATTCCGCAGAGCCTCCTTGTGTATGGATTATGGCCGCAGCCAAATTTTACCGACCTGTTTTCAAAACAAGGCGCGTGCGCGGAGAAGCAGTTCTCGCACGCACGCGCTTTTCAGCTTTTCATCAAGCCATTTAATTCACTGCGCACCTTGCAACTGTGGTGATTTTCCCAGCTGTTCGATTAGGCGTAATCTGCAGCATTTGCGGGAGTGACCTTAACATAGTCGACCCAGTAGTACTCTTCGACATCCTTGCCATCAACAAACAGCTTGGTAGCATCGGCTGCTGCAGTAGCCTGACCGACGTCGTCGTTCAGAACAGTACCAGTCATCTTGCCATCCAGAACGTTCTGAACAGCTTCCTTCAGTGCGTCAACGCCGACCAGATAGATATCCTTGCCGACGGTACGGCCAGCCTGCTCGATGGACTGCAGTGCGCCCAGAGCCATAGCATCGTTGTTGCAGAAGACAACTTCGATCTTGTCGCCATACTGTGCCAGAGCGTTTGCAACGTCCTGCTGTGCAGTGGTCTGATCCCAGTTATCCAGATACTCGTACAGGCACTCAACTTCCTTGCCTGCATCGGTCAGAGCCTTGATGGAGTACTCAGTACGATACTGAGCATCAATGTTCTCGGGGTCGCCCTTGCACATAATGTAGGTGATCTTGCCGTCGCCGTTGATATCGCCCTGGGTGTCTGTCTCGAGGATCAGCTCGCCCTGATAAGTACCGGACTGACGAGCATCTGCACCGACATAGCAGCACTTACCAGCGTAGGAATCCAGAACTGCCTTGTCCGGCTCACGGTTGATGAAGACGATCGGGGTGTTGGACGGAGAAATGGTATCGACGATGGTCTGAGCAGAAGTGGTCTGAACGGGGTTGATGATCAGGACATCGACGCCCTGCTGCAGGAAGGTGTTGATCTGCTCGGTCTGGGTGTTCTGGTCGTTCTTGCCATCAACAATGGTGACGGAGTAACCCATATCCTTCAGGTACTCTTCCAGATCGGTACGATACAGGGTCATGAAGTTATCAGCAAACTGATAGATGCAGACACCGATATTCGCGGAACCGGTGGATGCTGCTGCAGAAGAAGCAGCGGTGGAAGAAGCAGCCACAGAAGAAGCTGCAGTAGAGCTGCTGGAAGAACCGCCGCAGGCAGTCAGGACACCAGCGGCACCAACAACAGCAGACGCTTTCATAAAATCACGACGCGAAATCATTTTCATAATATTTGTTCTCCTTCATTCGCATATCACAGCATTCCATGAAACGCATTCTGCGTGCGTTTCATGATTTCTGCTTGTATTATAACCGTCTGGCAAACAGTTCGCAAGAGAACAAATCACCAAGATTCTTTGCTCATTCTTGTGCATCTTTCACAATAGGTTTTGTTGTATCCAAAATTCTTTTCGACAGCAGGCACAATTTTTCATGACTTTGCAACCTCTGTACAAAAATCAAGGTTTTGTGAACATTTTTTGTCGATTTTCCTAATAATTTTGATAAAATAAGACAGACCGGAGCAACATTTGCACATGTTCTCCGGTCTGTTGTTGTATTTCAGGGTGTTCTTATTTGTTTTTCGACCATTCCCGGTCATTTCCGGAAGTCATTCTCATTTTCGTCTTTCTGCGAAATGAATATACTGTTTGTAATAATTTTGTCATGCTTTCTTCTTTTTCAGGAGAAGAGCAAGGGTCAGCACCGCCGTCAGAGCCTCACTTGCCGGGAATGCCGCCCAGACGCCGTTCATCCCGAAGATCGCACTCAGCACCAGCGAGCAGATCACGATTGCCACCATGCCGCGGCTCAGCGAGGTGATAGACGCTTCTGCCGGGCGGTTCATCGCTCCCAGATAGCCTGCGGCAACGATGTTGGATCCGGCAAAGAAGTAACCGATAAAGTACATCCGCATTCCGTTATGGGCATATTCCGTCATCAGTGCCGAGTTCTCGCTGTTGAAGATAGATACCAATGGGTCGGTAAAGCCGAAGATGCCTGCATAGAGCAGACCAGCCAGCACCAGAGCCGTACCGGTGCCGAGCAGGAGCAGTTTCTTTGCGCCTGCGTTGTCATTCTTGCCGTAGCAGGAGCTGACGAGCGGCTGTGCGCCCTGCGCCACACCATTGAAGATTGCTGTTGCCACCAGTGCAAAGTTTGCGATAACACCGTAAGCTGCAACAGCCACGTTGCCTGCCAGACGGAGAAGAAGCAGATTGAAAACCGTCGTCGTCACACCCGAGGACAGTTCCCCGACAAAGCCGGAGATGCCCAGCTGACAGCTCTGCGCCAGCATTCTGACCGACGGTGCTTTCCGGAGAAAACGGATGCTGTTTCCCTTTTTCAGGAAATGCAGACTGCAGATGCAGATGCTCAGCACCGGAGAGACTGCCGTCGCCAAGGCTGCTCCCGGCAGACCAAGCCCCATCGGGAACATGAAGATATAGTCGAACACCACATTGAACAGGCTGCCGCTCAAAGTTGCCACCATCGCCAGCGACGGGTCACCATCGTTTCGGACGAAGGCCGATACGATATAGTTGCACATAAAAAAGGGCGTAAACAGGAGGAAGATCCGGGTATAGCCCACACCCAGCGCAATGATATCGGCGTCGCCGCCCATCAGCCGGAGCAGGACTTCCGGGCAGAACACACCCACCAGCAGGAAGGGAATGGCAATGATGCAGGCCGAGAAGATGGCATTGGAAAAATACCGCTGCGCACGTTCATCGCCCTGCGCACGCAGGATGGTGTAGCGAGTCGCTGAGCCCAGACCGATCATCGAACCAAATGCGAAGATCAAATTGTAGATCGGCAGGCAGAGGTTCAGCAGGGTGACGCCATCAGTGCCTGCCGCCTGTGAGATAAAATAAGTGTCGGCCAGAATATAGCATGAGGTACCCAGAAGTCCGAAAATATTCTGCGATACATATTTAAAATACTGTTTTGTAAGATTCATTCAAGTTCCTTTCTGATTTCGTTGAAGTTTGTCACAGCAATTGCACAAACCGCCGCTTGGGTGTATACTGGACGCATTGTTTTTTGAAAGGAGGAAACCAGCATGTCCGCTCTCTACTGTCTGGGTGAAGTCTGGCTCACCCTCTCCCCTGCCGACCCCGGCAGCACGCTGGCGCAGGCAGAGCTGTTCCATGCGCAGGCAGGCGGCTCTGCAGCTGCTCTCTGCGCCGGATATGTTCGTCGCGGCGGTCATGCTGTCCTCCTGACCCAACTGGGCGAGGACGCTTTCGGCCATCGTCTGAAAGCTGCTCTCGACCAGAGCGGCATTGACACCAGCCGCATCCGGTTTGTTTCATGGCAGCATACACCGGTCTTCTTTGCTGACAGCTCCGAACACATCGCTTACCACGGAGCAGAGTCATCTTTTCCGCCGGAAGAGTTTGATTCGGCGTTTCTCAAAGACGCTTCCGCCCTCCATTTTTCAAGCACCGGTCTGTTGGACGGTTCCACCCGTTATACTTATTTAAAAGCCATTCTTGCCGCACGGGATTCCGGCATTCCGGTCAGCTTTGCTCCTCGCCTTGAGCCTTCGCTCTGGGCAGATGCCGATTTTCTCCGCCAGACCTTTTTTCAGTATCTTCCTCTGGCCGACCTCGTCTTTCTGACCGAATCCGAACTGGAATTTTTGTTCGGTTCGCCGGAACTCCGGACAGCTCTTTTCTCCCTTTTTACCGGGCACGTCCAGTTCGTCGGCTACGTCACTCCCCACGAGACGTGGCTCATGACCCGGAACGACCTTCAGCGGTTGGAAGGGACATTCTCCCTCGAAACGGTCTGCTCGGGCGTTTTATATCAATTGATGTCCTCCAAATTGCCTCCATCCGGGATCTCCCGGTGGAATCCCAAGGCGATGGAGATCAGCTCTTTCATTACGTCTCGCCCCCTTACAGTGCCACCTAGGATATCATAATTCAACCTCAAAAACAAGCCATCAACGCAGAAAAACCGCCGCACTCAGAGCGAGTACGACGGTTTTCCTGTGTTTCAAATCCTAATTTGGAGAAGAAGGATGAGCATGTCAGATTTTTAGTGGATGAACACCGGGCCCAGCGGATTTGCGATGGGGCTGACATAGCCGCCGAGGAGCTTCGGGATTGCCAGACTGATGTCCGGCACGAAGGTCAGCAGGATCAGTGCGATGAACATGCACAGATAGAACGGCAGGGTAGCCTTGACGACCTTTTCCATCGGGCGTTTTGCAACGGCAGAACCGATGAACAGAACTGCGCCGACAGGAGGAGTCAGCAGGCCGATACCACAGTTCAGAACCACGATGATACCGAACTGGATGGGGTCGATGCCGATAGAAGTTGCGATAGGCAGTAGGATCGGGGTAGCGATCAGGATGATGGGAGCCATATCCATGATGCAGCCCAGAACCAGAATGATGAGGTCGATCAGCAGAGCGATGATGTAGGGATTATCGGTCACGCTGGTGATTGCGTTTGCAGCCAGATCCGGAACGTGCAGCATCGTCAGGCAGTTGCCGAAGACTGCAGAGGTAGCGATCAGGATCAGGACGATGGACAGCGTGTTGACGCACTCGTCCAAAGCGTGCCAGACGCCCTTCCAGTCAAGGCCCTTGTAGACGAAGACGGAAACCAGCAGAGAGTAGATAACTGCGATAGCAGCAGACTCCGTAGCGGTGAACGCGCCGCCGACGACGCCAACGACAACGATGATGACAGCTGCCAAAGCCCAGATAGAAGTACCCAGCTGCTTGATAAAGCCCTTGATGGTGAACGGAGAACCCTTGGGGTAATTCTCCTTCACCGAGATGATGTAGGAACCGATCATCAGGACGATTGCCAGCAGTGCGCCGGGCAGGTAGCCAGCGAGGAACAGGCTGCCGACGCTGATGCCGCCAGCGGTGGTTGCGTAGATGACCATGTTGTGGCTCGGGGGAACCAGCAGACCCTCGCAGGAAGAAGTGATGGTAACAGCGGTGGAGAAGTCAGCGTCATAGCCCTGATCGACCATCATGGGGATCATGATGGAACCGATGGAAGCGGTATCTGCAGAAGCAGAACCGGAAATGCCGCCGAAGAAGTAGGAAGCAACGATGTTGACCATTGCCATACCGCCGCGCATCCAGCCGACGCAGGCGTCAGCCAGAGCGATCAGCTTTTCGGAGATACCGCCGGAACCCATGAGAACGCCCATAGTGATGAAGAACGGAACTGCCATCAGGCTGAACGAAGAAATGCCTTTGACCATCAGGCGGCAGACATCCGTCAGTGCCTGACCCTGCACCAGCATGCACAGCACGCTGGACAGACCAACGGCATATGCGATGGGGAAGCGCAGGAAGATCATTACAAAGAAGCTGACAAGAAGGACAATGATAGCCAGTGTCTGAACTGTCATATTACACTTCCTCCTTTACAAAAAAGCTCTTGATGTGGTTGTAGAGTGCCTCAACCTCGAAGATGATCATTGCGATACCAGCCAGCGGCACCGGGAAATACATCCAGAAGCGAGACAGCCAGGGCATTGAGACATAGAAGCCGCGGCCGCCCAGCGTAGTAGCATAGTTCCAGCCAACGACCAGCATGATGACACCGAGGATAAAGACGGCGGCATCAGACAGGATGTCCAGAATCTTGATAGCGACTTTAGGCAGATAGACATCAAATGCGGTCATCCGGATGTGTGCGCCGCGGCGGATCGCCAGAGCTGCGCTCAAAACTGCCATGTAGCTCATACAGGTCAGAACGACCTCTTCCGACCATGCAGGGTCCGGGATAAATGGGACGTAACGGCCAACGACCGACATTGTGGTGATGGCGATATCCACGATCAGCAGGATCTTGCAGATAAACAGAACCACTTTGTAGGTGATGTCGTACGCCGGTTTGATCTTATCCAACGTGGTAAAGATTTTCGGCATATTCATTCCTCCAACTAAAAAAGCCCGGCGGATCGGCGGAACACCCCGTCACATCCGCCGGGCAACAGCGACTTGATTCAGCCAGATCTCAGAGCTTAGCCCTTCATATCCAGCAGCTTCTGGTACAGCTCAGCCTGATCGGAGGTGTTCTCGCTGATGACCTTAGCGCAAGCCTCCTGCCAAGGTGCCTTGTCGTCGACATCGACAACATTGCAGCCGGAAGCCTTCAGGTCATCCAGAACCTTGTTCTCCTCGGTCTCGGACAGGTCAGCGTTGAATGCCTGAGTATCAGCACCAGCTGCCATGATAGCAGCCTGCTGATTCTCGGTCAGCTTGTTCCAAGCGTTATCGGTAATAACAGCCTGAATTGCGCCCAGAGTGTGGCCGTCGAGGATCAGGTTGTTTGCAACTTCGGGGAATGCGTTGGACTTGTAGTTTGCGATGGGCTGCTCTGCGCCATCGACAACGCCGGTCTGCAGTGCGCTGTACAGCTCACCGAAGGAAACGACGGTGGGGTTAGCGCCCAGGCACTCGACCATGCCATTCATGACGGGGTCGTTGGACACGCGCAGCTTCAGGCCCTTGAAGTCCGCAATGCCGGAAACGGGGTTGACCGTGAAGAAGTGACGGAAGCCCTCTTCGCCGTAGAACAGGCCGCGGACAGGCAGACCCAGCTCCTGGGGCTCGTTCAGGAACTCGGGAGCCAGATCGCTGTTGGCGAAGTTCCAGAAGTGCTTGCGGTTCTCAAAGGTGAAGGGGATGGACAGCAGCTTGGACTTGGTGCAGCCATAGCTGGTCAGTGCGAATGCAGAGATACGGCTCATGTCGATGGAAGTGGAGCCGCCCAGGATAGCGTCCAGAACGTCGTTCTCAGAACCCAGAACGCCGGAAGCCTGCAGGTCGATGACGACGGAACCGCCGGTCAGCTCCTCGACCTTTTCCTTGAAGTGAGAACCGGTCTGGCCAACGATGGTATCCAGAGGGTTGACCTCAGCGTAGACCAGAGTCACCTTCGGATCATTTGCTGCTGCAGCTGCATCACCAGCAGAAGCGGTGGAACCTGCAGAAGCTGCGGTAGAGGTGGAAGCAGCAGTGGAGCTGCTGGAACCGCCACATGCGGTCAGAGCCAGAGCAGCTGCAGAAACGCCAGCTGCTGCGAGGAAGCTGCGACGAGTGATCTTTTTCATACGATTTATCCTCCTAAAATCTCTTCTCCATGTCGACCGCCCTTGCACAGGTGGCGGACTAACATTCATTTGTTGTTCACACTTTAGCAAATTTTTTAAGCCAAAACAAGTGCTTCTGAAAAATGTCCTGTTTTTTGAAAGAATGTGAACATTTCTTTTGTGCATTTTGTCGGAGATTTATTCTCTTGTTTGGACAGCTCGCACAAATGGTAGGATACAAGTCAGCTTTCCTGTATCCGGTCAATGAGTTCTTTCTGCTTTGAAAAAGCATCATACATGGGCTGCACCGCATCCCGGAATTTCTGTTTTTCCTCCAGAGAAAGTTCTGTGACCGTGATGCCCTTTTTGATCATATTCTGTTCGGCGTCTTCCTCGCATTTTGCCCAGAGGGTGCGTTCCGTCAGCGCAGATTCCCGGGCGCAGCTCCGGATGATGCCCGGAAAAGAAGAGTCGAGCTTTGCCAGCTTTTCCATTGCCGGTATGCTTGCCAGCTGAACTTCCGGCACACGGGTGTGTTCATCCTTTAGAAAATATGGTGCAACTTCATAATGACTCATGGCCTCGTAGCTCGGCCAGTTGTTCTCTGCGCCGTCGATTTCTCCATTGTGAAGAGCAGCGTATACCTGACTATACACCACCTGCACCGGGTCTGCGCCCAGATCTTTCACCAGCTCGCTCATCATGTCCGACTCCTGTACCCGGAGGGTCAGCCCCTTGAGTTCTGCCAGACTTGCGACTTTTTCACGGGTATAAAAGCTGCGCACACCGGCATCAAACCACGAAAGCCCCGTCAGGTCAACGGTATCCAGAGCCGCCAGAAACTCGTCTCCAATCGCACCATCCAGAACACGCCACATCTGCGCTGCATCCTGATACAGAAACGGCAGCTGCAAAACGCTCAGCGACGGCACATATTCGGCCAGCTGACTGAGCGAAACACGAGCAAAATCGATACCGCCGAACTGCATCTGCTCGATGACACTCTGTTCTGCGCCCAGCTCTCCGCCGCTGTACACTGCCACCTTGACCCGACCATTCGTCTTTTCCTCTACTTTTTCCGCAAACACCAGAGCCGCCTGCGTTGTCGGGTAGTCCTCCGGCTGATTTTCAGCGTAACGTAAAATCAGTTCCGGCTGGCTTTCCACCGTCTTCTCGTCTTTCCGTGGAAAAGAGCAGCCGGTCACGCTCATCAAGGCCATAACAGCCGTCGCTGACAATAGTTCTCGCCGGGCGATCATAAGACCGCCTCCGGGTGGGATGCTTTCGCTTGACGGCGGTACTGGGTAGGCGTCATTCCCGTCCGCTTTTTGAATGCCCGGGCGAAATAGCTGGCGTCCTCGTATCCCACCATGGAGGCCACTTCTGCCGACGAGCGGAACGGATCGGCCAGCAGTTTTTTTGCCGCGTTGATGCGCAGCTCCGTCAGGCAGTCGAGGAAATTCATCTTCTGGTATTTCTTGAACTGTGCCGACAGGTATGCCGGACTGATATGTAAAATCTCGCCCACACTGTCCAGTGAGAGGTCGAACATATAGTTATCTTCCAGATACCGCCGGACATGCGCCATTACAAGAGCGGTCTGGCTGTTCTCGCCGTCCTCCACCTCAGCAGTCGGTTCCGACTCCTCAGTGGGTTCCGGCTGAACGGGTGCCAGTGCCGCAAGCTTCCGCTCCGTCTCGATCTGACGCATCGCGCGCCGGATGGAAGCTTCCAGCTCATCCGGGTCTACCGGTTTGAGCAGATAATCGCAGGCTCCCAGATGCACCGCCTCATGCGCATACTGGAACAGGCTGTACGCCGTCACAAAGATGACCCGGCAGCTGGGCCGCTGAGCCAGCACTGCCCGTGCCGCATCCAGACCGCTCATACCCGGCATCTCGATGTCCATCAAAATCAGTTCCGCGCCCCAGAGGACTGCGGTATCGGCGGCTTTCCTGCCGTTTTCCGCAAACTCTATCACAACTTCATGCTCAAACCGGCGGTTCACCATGTCCGCCAGTGCTTCCCGTTCCAGTTTTTCATCATCCGCAATCAACAGGCGAATCATCGTCCAATTCCTCCTCCAAATTCTCTACCAGCGGCAGATACAGGCTGACCGCCGTTCCCCATCCCGGATGGGAGTGAATTTCAAACCGACAGCGTTTATCCAATAGTCTCAATCGCGCCGCTACATTATAAATGCCGATATGTTCCCAGCGTTCTCCGGCCTGCTCGAGAGCATTTTTCAGCTGACGAAGCTGTTCCGGTTCGATGCCGACGCCGTTATCGAACACATTGATATACAAAAGCCCCTGCTCCCGGAGCGGATTGATTCGTATCCGGACAATACCGCCCTCTTCTTTGGGGGAGATGCCGTGCTTAAACGCATTTTCCACAATAGGCTGCAAGATAAAAGACGGCACCATCGTCTCGGTCAGCTCGATAGAATCCGAAATTTTCCAGAACATCCGGATACGTTCCCCAAAGCGGACATGGTAGATTGAATAATACTCGTCCACGATGCGTACTTCCCGGGAGAGCGGAACCTGTTCGTCGTTGCTCATCAGGCTGTAACGCAGCAGGTGCGACAGAGCCGTGATAAGAGCCTGCGTCCGGTAGGCTTTTTCCTGCCCGGCAGTCTGCAAGATGACATTCAGAGTATTGAACAGGAAATGTGGGTCGATCTGACTTCGCAGCTGCTGCAGCCGACTGCGCTCCATCCGATTCTGCATTTCAAGAGCCTGCGTTTTCTGCCGATGCAGCTCCCGTTCGATCTCGTTTTTCTCGCGCAGGGTGTTCACCTGCTCGACCATTGAGTGTTTCATCTCGTTAAAGGCCTCAGCCAGCTGCCCCATCTCATCCTGATGCGGCACCGGAACATCCGGCGTATCAAACTCGCGTCGGGCGATCGCCTGCGACGCACTGATGAGCTGCTGCACCGGCGTCAGCAGTCGAAGGACCGACAATGCCATGACACAGCCCAACACCAGACACAGCCCGACCACGATTGTCTGAACCCATTTGACCCGGTTGCTCAGTTCCGACACCCGGGTGTAATTTTCCTGCGCATCCGAGATGGCCGTATTCAGCAGCTGCTGAGCGTACTGCCGCAGATAATTTCCGCAGGGCGATACCTTGTTATAATAAAGCTGCGCCGCCGTCATGTCTCCGCCAGCCCGGACAGCTGTTTCCAAATCATTGATGAGTGCCGTGTAGCTGTCGAAGGTCGTGCAGACAGCGTTATACAAAAGATACTGCTCCTCGCTCACGGTGCTGATGTCGCTTTCGATCCGCCAGAGCCATGCGTTCATGGTCGAAAACGACCCCTGCAGCTCTTCCAGAAGTTCGTCCGCGTCACCATATTCCCAGCGGTAGTTGTCCAACGCATTCATACTCCGTTCCACGCCGTTCTGGAATCGGCTGATGGCATTGAAATTCCCCATCTGGTCGTCCAGCTCCCGTAAAACGGTGTTGGACTGGTAAAAGCTCAGGCAGATCTGTGCGATGAGTGCCAGAAAAAACGCCGTTAAACACAGCATCATCCGTTCTTTTAGGGTCATCCTCCACCGCACCGTCATTTCCTCCTCCGGCAAATTCTCCGCCGCGAAATCGCTTCAAATCGTCTTATTCTACCACGATTTATGGTATTTGCGCAAGTTTTTCCTTGATTGTTCGGAAAAAATATGGTACTATGCCTAAAAAAGGGAGGCTTTGCCATGTCTCAACCGATTTCCGTTTCTGTCCAGATGGACGCAACTTCATTCCATGATTTTGCGACTTTCGACCTGCTGCGTCATCACAAACGCTGGCACCGCCCGGCACTCTTTACCGCCATTTTGCTGGTGTCTGCCGGCATCTGCCTGTCGCAGGTCGGCCAGCGTGAGGGTGCCGCCCTGCTGACGGTCATTCTCGCCATTGTCGCATTGGGAGTGCCTGCGGTCTACTTCTGGACGTTTTTCCACAACCTGAGCGTCCAGATCAAAAAAATGGGTCTTTCCCAGCCGAAGCCCTTCTACCGCCTGCTGCTGAACGATGACGGTCTCTCGGTCTGGATGGCCGGTGAGCAGGACAAGTCCGAGCCGACCCACCAGTACCCGTGGCAGAGCATCTATACCGTCTACCGGACCCCCGGTGCGATCTACATCTATGTTCAGCAGAATCAGGCCTATCTGCTGAACGAGTCCAGTGATGCAGCGTGGGCGTACATGTCCGAAAAGCTGCCTGCTGACCGCCTGCGTGACTGCCGGTAAGGGAAATGTTTCAGTAAAAAATAAACCTCTCCGTCAATGCTTCGCATTGCCACCTCCCCTATCGAGAGGAGGCTTTGGCAGAAAGGGAAACTTTCCCATTTTGCCAAGGGCTCTCCTGTCAGGAGAGCTGGCGAGCGCAAGCTCGGCTGAGAGGTTATTTTTATGACAAAACAAAAACAGACAGCACCGTGGAAAGGAGGAGAAAGCGGTGCTGCCTGTATATGAGAACTCCAAACATTTGCGGCTGTCAGGAGGTTGTTGGTAGTCTGTCCGCTGCCGGGCTATTGCCTCGCATCGGCAGGAGACAGTGTTTTAATTAAGGGAAGCCGCTGCGACTCATTCACGGCTTTCATTGCCTGCATTTTGTCGGTTCAAGGAACTTTTTGTGTTCCTCCCCCGACCGCACCCTTATTGTACCGGATAAAAATGGAGTTTCTTTGTGTGGTTTTTGAACAAATTGAAAATAAACCGTGGTTTGCTTTTTCACAATCGTGTTGATTCCCTTTTTCGACAGCCACAGCTCTCAGACCCAATAGGAATCTGTGATGTTCTCATAGTGCCGGTTTTTCAGAGCATCCGGCGTCTTTTCCACCGATGGAAACTCCATCGCAATTTCCTGTCTCAGATTTCGCAGAAGAGCATCTCCGAGCTGCTCCGCATAAGTACCTCGAAGAGCTTTATCGTACCACTCCACCAACTCTCTTTCTGTCACAACGCTTTGGATACGGCTCCTCCATCCAATTTGTGTCAGAAGAGATAATATAACATCGCGTTCAGCATCTTTACAGACAATGACAATGCGGTCACTGGAAATGCTCTCCACGATATTCTGTGCCAACTCCGCATCCAGACTTAAATGCTTGATTTGAATCGCAGGCCCCCAATTGGAATACATATCCAGTCCGCGGTCTGCGGCATTTGTCACACCAACCCGGAAAACTTTGGCCCGTTCCGTATGTGTTAGCTTTGTCGGTTCCAAACACATCACTTTTCGGGCAAAGTCAGAGAATTCCGTCAAAATCTTTACTTTTGATTCCGCCACCGAAACTGCAACCTGCAAGTCCATCTCTTCGACCAGTGCCGAGAATAGTGCGTAGACCACGATTTCGTAAATTTTATCAAGACTTCTCTTTAATCCCGGCTCCTGCCAGAACGAATCAATAAACGCTTTCACGTCAAAAGTTTCTCGTGTCGCAGTCAGGCAGACATTCAATGCTTCTTCCAACTGGTCGTGTTTTGTACTGAATCGACGGTAAATGTACGCTTCTACTGCACCATTCGTCCGACGGTTTTCTTCTCCCAGCACAGCAATAACTTGCGGCGGAACTGCATTTTCTTCAAATAGGTTATCCTGAAACTTCGCGCTGCTGGTGCAGACTCTTCCCAACAGTGGACGGCTGATGTCATCTCTCCATTTTTTGCTCTTGTTCCGATACGTCTCCAGATCATTCAAATCTACATCACGGCAAATGCGGTCATGGTATAGAATTTCTGCGATTTGAATCGGCTTATACAGATGCACGCGTGATTTTTGAATCACTTTGTCCAGACTCTTTTTCGCTTCTTCTCGTGTCGGCATGATTTTTCTCCTTTTTAGCTTCTTGTTGTTTTAGTGCATTTACCATCTGCCGGGCAACTGCCTCAATGACCGGTACTGCAACAGAATTTCCGCATTGATGTTTTACCTTAGTGTATGAAGTTACAATTTTATAACTATCAGGAAATCCCTGTATTCGCAACATTTCTCTCTCAGTCGGTCGGCGTTCATCATTGATAAGAATGTAATTCGCCGATGCTCCAGCGCGCAACGCCGACGAATATGGGTGCGGTGTAATTGAACCAGCCATGTTCTCATGCGAAATATACGGCTTTGGATAGTTCTTGTCTTTCAACCGTTCCAGTCTAGATTCCCGGATACAATCTTTGACATAATATTTTGCGTCAACTTCTGTTTCGAGAATATCCGACAGCTTTTTTCGTTTTTCTGCCGAAACCGGCTCTGGAAACCGAAACGGAACATCGTCCAGAAATCCTACGATGATGATTCGCTCACGTTTCTGTGGTACGCCAAAATCGAGTGCGTTCAGAATTTTAGAGCGAACATGATATCCCAATGCTTTCAGATGTTCTTCCATGATTGCAAAAGTCTTTCCACCATCATGGGATTTCAGATTCCGGACATTTTCCAGCATGAAAGCCGGAGGACGCTTTTCTTTCAGGATTCTCTCTATCTCAAAAAACAATGTACCACAGGTTTCATTTGCAAAGCCCTCTCGTTTTCCTATAATCGAAAAAGCTTGACATGGAAAGCCTGCCAGAAGGATATCAAAGTCCGGAATATCCTTCGCTTCGATTTTTGTAATGTCACCTGAGGGAACTTCACCAAAATTTGCTGTATAGGTTTTACACGCATCTGGGTCGATTTCAGAAGAAAATACACAAGTTCCTCCTACCACTTCAAATCCCAGCCGTATTCCTCCAATACCTGCAAACAAATCAATAAACGTAAAATGGTTCCAATCCATCAATTCCTATTGCTCCCTCTTTTGCATTTCATCTTTTTCATTATACGATTTTATGGACGCTTTGGCAAGAAAAAGCCTCTGCCTTCCCTTTTTCGACAGGATTGATTTCCCATCTGTCCTGCGGTATACTTTAAAACATCACAACACAGAAGGGGGAAGTCATCATGCCGATTGGTGCAAGCAGACCGCTGATATTGGAAAAACCGGAGGCCATCGACATTGCGCAGGCCGCACGGTATTTCGGTGCGCACGGCGAAGCAGACCCGGCAACGACAGCCCTTCTGGAACGGTGTGCCGTGCCGCTTCTGGCGGCGGCAACGCCCCGGGCGGTCTGGCTGGAAGCCGATGTCGACGCTCTGACCGAAGCCGGTATTTTGCAGGGCGAGGACATCCGGCGGCATCTCGAGGGATGCACACAGGCCATTCTGCTGGCCGTGACGCTGGGTGCCGGAGTCGACGCCCAGATCCGCCGGGCCGGTGTAGGTGATATCGCCGCGTCGGTGGCATCCGACGCGCTGGGTTCCGCACTGGCGGAACAGGCCGCCGACCTTGCCGAGGGCGAACTCCGGCAGTGGGCGGCAAATGAGGGAAAGTATCTGACCGGGCGGTTCTCGCCGGGCTATGGCGACTGGCCGATCACCGTTCAGCCGCTGGTGGCGGCGGCACTGGACACGGCACGGCGTGCCGGGCTGTGCGTGACCGATTCCAACCTGATGACTCCACGCAAGAGCATCACAGCTCTGCTGGGTGTCAGCGATCACCCGGTCAAGGGACGGCTGGCAGGCTGCGGACACTGCGTCCTGCGCAGCCGCTGCGAATATCGAAAGAGAGGAAAAACCTGTGCAAGCGAGTGAACTTTTTACCCAATCCAACACCATCATTCTGGATGGCGGCATGGGAACCATGCTTCAGGCATCCGGGCTGAAACTCGGCGCACGGCCTGAAGAGCTGAACATCGAAAATCCAGCTCTCATTGAGAGCATCCACGGCATGTATGCCGCCGCCGGAAGCCGCATCATCAACGCAAACACCTTTGGTGCCTCGGCTCATAAACTGGCTGGCAGCAAGTATTCGCTGGAAGAGATCATCGCCGCCGGTATCGGCTGCTGCAAGCGTGCCTGCGCCCCTTACGGTGCGTTGGCTGCGCTGGACGTCGGCCCTCTGGGAGAACTGCTGGAGCCCAGCGGAACACTGGCTTTTGAGGACGCGCTGAACGAGTACGCCCGTATCGTCCGAGCCGGTGTCGCTGCCGGTGCCGACCTCATCTTCTTTGAGACTTTTACCGACTTGTACGAGCTGAAAGCCGCTCTGCTGGCTGCAAAAGAGAACTCTACCCTGCCCGTTCTCGCCAGCATGAGCTTTGAAGCAGGCGGACGCGCCTTTACCGGCTGTACCGTCGAAAGCTTCGGCGTCACGGCACGCGGCCTTGGTGCGGATGCTGTCGGCATCAACTGCTCCCTCGGCCCCAAGGAGATTTTCCCGATGGCAAAGCGGCTGACCGAGGCCTTGCCCGGCGGTTTTCCGGTCTTCGTCAAGCCGAACGCCGGTCTGCCCCGTGCCGACGGCAGCGGCTACGACATCACACCGCAAATTTACGCCATCCAGATGAAGCCTTACCGGGAGCTGGGGCTGTTCGCGGCCGGCGGCTGCTGCGGCACGACACCCGAGTTTATCAAGCTGCTGAACGGCGTCTTCGCCGACTGCAAGCCAGGCCGTCCGGAGCATCCGATGCCGTCCGTCCTCTGCACACCGGTCAACTATCTGACCGTTGACGGCATCACCGTCGTCGGCGAGCGCATCAATCCCACCGGCAAAAAGCGGTTCCAACAGGCTCTGCGTGAGGGCGACATGAACTATGTCCTTGAGCAGGCGGTCAATCAGGTCGAAGCTGGTGCGCAGGTGTTGGATGTCAACGTTGGTGCCCCCGGCGTCAACGAGCCTGTTCTGATGGAACAGGTCGTCAAGGCATTGCAGAGCGTCGTCAGCCTGCCTTTGCAGCTGGACTCTTCTCACGCTGACGCCCTCGAGCGTGGCCTGCGTGTCTACAACGGCAAGCCCATCGTGAACTCGGTCAACGGTGAGCCGGAAGTCCTTGAAAAAGTCCTGCCGCTCTGCAAAAAATACGGCGCGGCTGTTGTTGGCCTTGCCATTGACAAGCGCGGCATCCTGTCCAGCGCAGAAGACCGTGTGGAGATCGCAAAGCGCATCAAAAAAGCGGCTCTGGAAGCCGGGATTCCGCAGGAAGATATCTACATCGACTGTCTGACCCTGACCGCCAGCGCACAGCAGGCCGATGTCATGGCAACTGTCGAAGCCCTTGCCGCCTGCAAGAAGGAGCTAGGCGTCCGGACGATTCTGGGTGTGTCCAATATCAGCTTTGGTCTGCCCTGCCGCCCCTATCTGAACACGACCTTCCTGACGATGGCGATGTACGCCGGACTTGACCTTGCCATCATGAACCCGTCCAGCGAAGAGATGATGGCGGCGATCTACTCCTACAACGTCCTGACGAACCGCGACAAGCAGAGTACCGAGTATATTGCCCGATATGCGAACCGGGTCCCGGCGTCTGCTGCATTGGCAAAAGCCTCTGTTGCGCAGGCCGCCGCACCGGAAGCCGAGGATGCCGTTTCCGGCCCCTATGCACCCCTGATGAAAGCCGTGGAAAAGGGTCTGAAAGGCGAAGCCGCTGCCCGTACCAAAGCGTTGCTGGAAGAAAAGCAGCCGCTGGAACTGGTCGATGAAGCGTTGATCCCGGCCCTTGATATCGTAGGCATGAAATACGAAAAGGGTACGCTCTTCCTGCCCCAGCTGCTTCAGGCCGCCAGTGCCGCCCAGAGCGCATTTGATGAGATCAAGACTGCCATCGCCAAGAGCGGCGGCGAAGGTGCCAGCAAGGGCCGCATCGTCCTCGCCACGGTCAAGGGTGACGTTCATGACATCGGCAAAAATATCGTCCGGGTCATCCTCGAGAATTATGGCTTCGAGGTCATCGACCTTGGCCGGGATGTTCCTATTGAGACCGTCGTCAACACCGTCCGGGAAAAGGACGTCCATCTTGTCGGCCTGTCGGCTCTGATGACGACCACCCTCAAGAGCATGGAAGAGACCATCGCCGCTCTGCACAAGGCAAAGCTCGATTGCAAAATCGTGGTCGGCGGTGCCGTCCTGACGCCCGAGTACGCTGAGAAGATCGGCGCGGACTGGTACGCTAAGGACGCCAAAAAGACCGCCGATATCGCAAAGGAATTCTTCGGCTGCAACTGATTTTTCCGAAATAGAATCATAAAAAATGAAAACCAGAATCATCGGTCGAATGGCCTTTGATTCTGGTTTTTATTTTTGGAAGTTGATTTATTCCGTCCAACGTTCAATTTCTTCAATCGGGTATGCCTTTGTCCAATGATATGGCTGTAATTTTCTCAGTTCCACGAATCGGAGCTTTTCTTCATCGGTCGTTACAGCCACCTGCACATCTTCACCCCAGTACCTCAACCGCTCCTGACAGACTCCACACGGAGACAGCACTTTATATGGTGAATTTTCATCTTCCCGAATGAGACACAAACAGTGTGTAACTTTCTCATTGAACTTGAACGCCTCGAGCATCGCTCCTGTTTCAACGCACAACGTGGTGCATCCGTTGGCACTATCAAAGAAGACGCTTGTGTAATAGTTTCCTTTTGCAGTATGGACAACACCTGCACCGCCCCAGCCTGAAGGATATCTTTTTTTATCAGCTCAACCGCCATGCGATACATCTCATTCTCTATTTTGTAGTTTCTCATGATTATCTCCCAAGCCCAATTTTCTGTACCTAATATAACATATATTGTATGGTAAAACACCACATATATAGAATTATCTTCTGATACCCTTACAGCCTCTATGCCTTATTTAATGCAAAATTATCGTACACAAATTTCCCCTGTATTTTTCGCTGATTTTTAATGTTATAGTTATTTACATATTCCAAATCTTCTCTCCAATGTTTGCAAGCTTCATCCATTGAAATACGGTTATCTCTACTATGTATCAGCCACTCTAAATGATTAACAATTTGATGTTTTGACATCAGCGTACTATCCATCAATTGTCCCAAAAGATTTTGTCGTTCATTCGTTGTCATTCCAGATGCGTTTGATACTGAATATCCGTACAAGTTCAGTTCTGAATACTGTCGCAGATTTTCATATCCCACTCCATAGCACCGATTAGCTACAAGTCGGATATATGGTAATCCATACAACTCACTATAAATTCGGTAACTTTCTTCATTTATAAAATATTTATTTTGTTGCTTTGAATAATAAACATCTATATACACTGGTTTTTCTCGATTTTCGCAATACACCAATGCAGTGACCATTTCATACTCCAAATTGTTGCGTTCAAGTTTTTTTTGTCTCATAATTATAACATCTTGAATATTTTCCAAATCATGAAATTTAATAAATCCCTCAAGATGATATTCTTCTCCCGGCCAAATTTTGTATTTTTCAATCTTAATTATTGTATTAGCAATATTAAATTCGCCCAATTGTTCATTTGCAATTCTACCTAATAATTCACGCCCCAGCTGTTCCATTTCGCGTACAACTATTTCTCCTGGAACACAACATTCTTTATCATATTCTGTAACCACCTTCAAAACCCGTAAAAGTCTATCATCTCCATTTTCTTTTACTAGAATTGCCGCAATTTCTCCTTCAAACTTAGATTTCATCGGGATTGTAGCTACTTTATAATATTCGGAATTATTTATATTCTTCGTTCGGTTTTCTGCTGTTTTTACAATCTCATCCAATCCTAGTACTTTTATAATTGGTGGTTCATTCCATTTTCGACATGCTGGAGTCATCATAAGCTCCTTCATTTGAGATTTATTCCTTTTTGCAAATCGTCTAATTTTACTGCTTGTAGCAACATCAATATATAGAAGGTTTTCTTTTATACTGTATACGCCATAAATCGAAAAAATCGTTTCATTTCCTTTGTTTTTTAATTCTAATGCCAAATTGCAAAAATCCTTTTTTTGACTAAGCATATTATTATATTCATTATTGCTTTCATGAACTTCAATCATTCCATTCTTTGAAAACGGAAATGATTCAATTTTCATTTTTTCTTTAATTATTTCTTGTTCTTCTATTTTCTTTTTTCTAAGCACATATTCTTTATATTTTCTCGCTCTAGCCTCATTTTCTTTTTTCAGTTCAACTTCAATTTTATTTTTGTTTTTTTGTTTTCTATTCATTTTCTTATTCATTGTTTTTCATCTACAACAAGCGTTTAATATGATATAGCAAAAAGAGAACTTCGCACAAAATCAACATGCTCAGTTCTCTTTCTTTTTTCACTTGATACAAGTCGAGCAGGGTTCATAGCCTGCATTGATGGCCTCATCGTAGCTGGAGAAAAGGATCTGGTTTTTCTCTGCCGGGAGGTTCGGGCAGGTCGGCAGGTGGAACTTCTTGGAGTTCACGTTGCCAATATACGCCTGCTGTGCGGTGCTGGACGCCGCCGGGTCGGTGGGGTTCAGCTCTGCGTCGGTGGCGTAATGCTCACTGGAAACCGTGTAGTTCGAGCCATCACTGCCGATGGTGATGGTTCCCAGCAGGTCGGTACGGTAGGTATCCACACCGGCATCACGCAGGATGCTCAGCGTCTCCTTATGAGGATGGCCGTACTTGTTGTTGACGCCGCAGGAGATGACGCCCATCTCGGGAAGGACTGCGTTCATGAAGATGTAACTGGACGAAGTGCTGGAACCGTGGTGGCCGACCTGAAGGACGTCCGCTTTCAGGTTTGCTCCGCTCTCCACGAGGTCACGCTCTGCATCCGATTCCATATCGCCGGTCAGCAGGAAGCTCGTCGAGCCGTAGTCGATGCGGAGAACCAGCGACGTATCGTTGGTATCATCGTACTGTTTGATGGGGCCGAGCAGCTGTACAGTCGCACTTCCCAGCTGCCAGACCGTGCCGACAGCCGGAACTTCGACCTGCAATCCCTGCTGCTGGGTGTACTTGACAAAATCCCGGAAGCACTTGGTGCTGGCCTCGGTCACCGGACTGTACACATGGTTTGCCGGGAAGTAAGCCAGTGCAGCGGCTAGACCGCCCACATGGTCTTCATGGGCGTGGGAGCAGAAAACGTATTGCAGCTCCTCCACGCCCTGATTTTGTAAGTAGGAGACGACCAGACTGCCGTCGTCGACATTGCCGCCATCGTACAGCATGAACTGACCGTCGCATTCCACCAGAACGCTCAATGCCTGTCCGACGTCGATGAAGTGCATCTGAAAATTATCGTCTGTGCCGGACTGGGTCGTTTCGATGCTGCCATTATTCTGGGGCGGCTGGATGACTGCACTGCCATCACAGGCCGCAAGTCCCAGTGCAAGAGCTGCTGCCAGCGCAAGAGCGGTCAGGCGGCGGACGGTCTTCTGCCAGAGGTTTACTTTTTCTTTTTTGAACTGTTCCACGATTTCTGCGTCTCTTTCTTTGTATTTGGCTTATGGCTGGGTGCGGAATGGGGCGCGAACCGTGCGCCCGGGCTGGGCTGACGGCCTGCGCTGGCGGCAGCTCTGCCGGAAGATTTTCCGGTGTTTCTGCCCTTCTGATTCGGGCGGACGGTATAGGTTCCATCATTGTGGATGGTGACCTCGGCGGCTTCTGCACGGCGTGCCGAACGCTGAACTGCACGGCGGCCTTCTGCCGGAACCAGCAGCGGAATGAGGTCTTCCCGGTGGGTCATTTTCAAAGCCTTGACGACTTTTTCAGCGTTGCGAGGTTCATAATATTGGAGCAGCGCACGCTGGAGAGCCTTGCCCTCGGCGGTCTTCTCGACGAATACCGGCTTGAGGGTATAGGGATCGAGGCCGGTATAGAACATACAGGTACTGACCGTGCCGGGCGTCGGGTAGAAATCCTGCACCTGTTCCGGGCGCATGTGGTTTTTGTAAAGGTACTCGGCCAGATAGACGGCATCTTTCAGGGTGCTGCCCGGATGGCTGGACATCAGGTACGGCACGAGATACTGTTTTTTGCCGGCCTTTTTGCTCAGCTCATAGAACTTGTCCTTGAACTTGTTGAACGTCTCGATGGGCGGTTTTCCCATGTAGGCCAGTGTGTTGGGGGCGCAGTGTTCCGGCGCGACCTTGAGCTGGCCGGAAACATGATACTCCACCAGCTCTTTGAAGAAGGTATCATCCGGGTCGGCCATCAGGTAATCGAAGCGGATGCCGCTGCGGATAAAGACCTTCTTGACGCCGGGCAGTTCCCGGACACGGCGGAGAATTTTCAGGTAATCGCTATGGTCGACGATGACGTGAGAGCAGGTGGTCGGCGCAAGGCAGTGCTTGCCGCCATTGCACATACCGCGCAGCATCTGCTCCCGGCAGGATGGGAACCGGAAGTTTGCAGTCGGGCCGCCGATGTCGTGGATATAGCCCTTGAAATCCGGTTCGTGGGTCATCCGCTCCGCTTCCGCCACGATGCTGTCCGCACTGCGGCTGGTGACACGCCGTCCCTGATGGAGCTGAATAGCGCAGAAGTTACAGCCGCCGAAGCAGCCACGGTTCTGGATGATGGAAAACTGCACTTCCCGGATGGCCGGGACACCGCCCATCGACTCATAGATGGGATGATATCGCCGGGTGTAGGGCAGCGCATAGACTTTATCCAATTCCCAGCGCACGAGGGGTTTTGCCGGGATATTCTGGACGAGGTATTTTTCGCTCTGCTTCTGGACGATGATCTGGCCGCTGACAACGTCCTGATTATCCATCTGGATACGGCAGGCTTTTGCGTAGGCCACTTTGTCAGATGCAACCTTTTTATAACCGGCACACTCGACATACCGCTCAGGCAGATGCTCAAAATCGGTCATGTAGCAGGTGCCGTCTACGTCGGTGATGGATTCCACCGGTTCTCCTGCGGCCAAACGCCGGGCGATCTCCACGGTCTGATGCTCGCCCATGCCAAAGCTGATGATATCGGCACCTGAGCTTTCGGCGATGCTGGGCAGGACGGTCTCCATCCAGTAGTCGTAATGCGCAAAGCGGCGCAGGGATGCTTCCAGACCACCCAGAATGACCGGTAGGTCAGGGTATGCCTGCTTTGCCAGACGAGTATAGACCGTTGCGCTCCGGTCAGGGCGTGCGCCTGCCTTACCGCCGGGAGAATACTCATCCTCAGCACGAGGGATCTTTGCGACGGAATAGTGGCTCACCATGCTGTCGACGTTGCCTCCGCCGATGAAGAAGCCGTATTTCGGCTTGCCGAACCGCTTAAAATCCTCGCAATCGGTATAACGGGGCTGTGCCAGCACGCCGATCTTGTAGCCTTCGGACTCGAGCAGGCGGCTGATGATGGCGGTGCCAAAACTGGGATGGTCCACATAGGCATCACCGCCCACGACCACAAAATCCAACTGATCCCATCCCCGGACTTCCATGTCCGCCCGGCTGATGGGTAGAAATTCGGTGTAGATTTGTTGTTCCATATTATATCCTTAATTAGATTGCTTTTCTAGTACATGATTCTAATACATCTTTTTCAGATTGTGCAACTGTATGATTTGCATAGGTATTCCACGTCGGCTCATAATCCGCTGTTGCTTGATTTCCCCACATATCCCAGCCTTCTCTTATTCCTCTCGCAAACAGTTCAATTCGCGGTGCTTGGCTGCAGGCTTCAATGATCGGAATCACTTCATCCGGTTTTCGGCTATGTTCTCTTTTCATCGCACGAATCAAATTAACTTGCGATCTAGCCGGTTGGAGAGTTCTATTCGGTGCGCTTTTCTTTTTAATACCAAACAGAATCAATTCTGTAACATTCCGAAAATAAAATCCTACGCCTCTACCATCCGGCCCACCATCTTTCCGAACCTTTTCCCAAACGATATTCCCTTTATATTCAAATCCCCATGCATCCATAACAGCCAATCCATCCGGAAGCAACGCATTAGGAACCCATAAATATAAGTGTGCTTTTTCATCTGCAATATCCGCAACAGGTAAAGCTTTAATATCAGCAAGTGTCATAGTTTCATAGCGCATCAGCTTTTTATTCTCTGGTGCAACTTTTCCTGTTCTATTTTGGAACTGCCATGGCGGATCTGCATAAATTGTATTATATTTTTTCCCATTTGTAAAATCCTGAAAATTTTTCAATGTCACTGTAAAATCAGACATTTTCTTCTACGCACTCCTTTCCAATGCCAATTGCCAAAATCGGGCACCCACCATTTCGCCGCGAGTCCAATCTATATGTAAGTTTTCCTATCCACGTAGTACTTGCTCCATATTTTGCCATTATATCTTCCCTTTTAAATATCTCATTCAAACTTTCCGCTCGTGTAACAATTACACCAACGTCAATGAGCCCACAATCAAAATATGTTCTCATCGCCAGCAAATCTCTATCAAATGTTTGATCTTTACTATTCCACTCTAAATCAAATGCAACCCTATTTTTCAAAAAATCAATATTATGCCCGTCAATATATCCTTCTATCATTTCCGTCTCGTATGGTTCACTTGCAAATCTTCCTCTTCTTTGTGCTACTTGACGGGGATATTTTTTCACAATTAGATCTCCACTAATTCTGATTTCTCTCCACCCATACGGATACAATATTTCATCAAATTTTTTAGGAATTGGCGACTCATTGCCTCCTGCTTTTTTAATGTCTGTCAATGTTAGTTTCAACTTTTTCAAACAGTCCTGTAGTTCCATCCATTCTTCCGGAAAAGCATCATGAAGTATCTCCAGTGCATGTCCATAATTATGAAATTCAAAACGGCTTAAAAGATCTACATCAATATAATTTTCAGAGTTCATTTTTACTCCTTTAAATTTATTCGTCCGGCTGGTTGATATTCATTTCCAGCCACTGCTGACGGCTGATAAGAACGGCACGGGGTTTTGCGCCCTCATAGGGGCCGATAATGCCCTTTTCCTCCATCTCGTCCATGATACGGGCGGCACGGGCATAGCCCAGCTTGCAGCGACGCTGCAGCAAGCTGGTCGACGCCTGACCTGCATCAATGACGACCTCGACCGCCTGTTTGAACATCGGGTCGCCGCCGGAGTCCTCATCTGCATCCGAGCCGCTGCCGCCCTTCTTGCTGTCCTGAATGGCGTGCTTTTCCATCGCTTCGATCATGGCCTCGTCGTACTGGACGGTCGCGCTCTTCTTGATGAAATCCAGCACACGGCTGATTTCCTCATCCCGGACAAAAGTGCCCTGAATTCGGATAGGCTTCGGCGCGCCGACCGGCATGAAGAGCATATCGCCCATACCGAGCAGCTTTTCGGCACCGGCACCATCCAGAATGGTGCGGCTGTCGACTTGACTGGAAACCGCAAATGCGATACGGCTGGGAATGTTTGCTTTGATCAGGCCGGTGATGACATCGACACTGGGCCGCTGGGTCGCAACGATGAGGTGCATACCGGCAGCACGGGCTTTCTGTGCGATACGGCAGATAGAGTCTTCGACATCCTTGCCGACGACCATCATCAGGTCGGCCAGCTCGTCGATGATAATTGCGATATACGGCATCTTTTCCAGTGTCTGGTCGGTGGCAGCAAGCTTATTGAAGGACTTGATATCACGGACATTGTTCTCTGCGAACAGATGATACCGCCGCTCCATCTCCTGCACAGCCGAACCCAGCGCACCGGCTGCTTTCCGCGGCTCGGTGATGACCGGCATCAACAGGTGGGGAATGCCGTTATACTCGGCCAGCTCGACCACCTTCGGGTCGATGAGCATCAGCTTGACATCCTCCGGGCTGGAACGGAAGAGCAAGCTCATAATGATACTGTTGACACAGACTGATTTACCGCTGCCGGTGCTGCCTGCAATGAGCAGATGAGGCATCTTGCAGAGGTCGGCGACCTGCGCCACGCCTGCGATATCCTTGCCCAGTGCGATACCCATCGGGGAGGTCATCCGCAGAAAACTCTGGCTCTCGAAGATACTGCGGATATAGACCGGCGTCTTCTTGTGGTTCGGCACCTCGATGCCGACGGCCGGTTTGCCCGGGATGGGAGCTTCCATACGGACATCAGCAACCGCCAGATTCAAGGCAATATCGTCCGCCAGCGAGGTGATGCGGCTGATCTTCACGCCTGCCATCGGCTGGACTTCATACCGGGTGACTGATGGGCCGCGCGAGATATCCAGCACACGAGTGCGGACACCGAAACTCTCAAGGGTATCCACCAGCTTCTGGGCGTTGGCTTTCAGCTCATCCTGCGCACCGGAATCTTTTTCTTCCGGTGCCTGCTCGAACAGCTCGATGGATGGGTACTGATACTGGTAAGCATCCGTCGGCTCGGCTTCTTCCGCCGGGGCAGTTGCTGCTTTCTGTTCGGAGACAGCCGGTTTTTCCATCGCTGCAGCGACCAGACTATTCAGGTCTTTTTCCTCTGCCGGTTCGGATGTAATGCTGATCCAGCCATCCTCGTCCGGTTCTGTCCGTGCCGCAACCGCGTTTTCGGCACTGACCCGGTGAGGCGCGTTCGGCACTTCCGGGCTGACCGGTGTGACAGGGCGATACTCTGTCTCAGGCAATTCCTTCTCTGCCGGTGCGTCGGCAGGCTGTGTCTGAGCAGTCATGGTAGCGAAGTTCACAGACGGCTCATTGACCGGTGCCGGAGACGGTGCTGCCGGTTCGGGGTCAGGCTGACGGAAGAAGTCCTCCGCCGCTGTCTCCACAGCATCCGGAACAATGGGTTTCACGATGGCACGGGGAGCCGACCGCCGGTCCGCTCCAAATGTACCGCCCGGCCCCAGAATGATAGGTTCGATCGGCTCGCTGCCGCCGCTCCTGACGCCGGTATGTTCCGGCCCAAGGTCGATATCAAACGACGCTCTCGGTTCCGGTCGATGCACCTGCACCGGCTCAAACGCCGGTGCTTCCGGCTGAGTCTCCGGCATGACCGGCGGCTGCGGTTCAGGCGGCTGCTTCTCTGCCGTTTCAAATTCCTTCGTCACCTGATGGCCCCACCGGAGAACGCCGCTCATCCAGTTGGGCAGCTCAACATGGAACGGCAGGCTTTCCTCTTCCTCCTCCGGGTACTCCTCGTGTTCATCCGAATGATCGTATTCCTCAGCAGCTTCCTGTTCCGCCTGCCTTGCCGCCTGACGTTCTGCCCGGCGCGCGGCGTTCTGTTCATAGACGGCCACCCCCTTTTCATGGACGCCGCCGCCGATATCACAGAGCCACTGCCAAAGTTCAGCCGGAGTAATATCAAAGATGTAAAGGCTGATGCAGAGAGCCAGCACGACCATGATAAAATTGGCCGCCGGACGTCCGCAGAGCAGCAAAAGATTTCCGCCAAGGAACGCACCCATTGCACCGCCGCCCAGAATAGCGTTCACGCCGTTCTGATAGCAGTTCACCACCATCGTCGCCGCCGGGACATACGACGGAACATCCGAAAAAACGATGACTGTACCGCAGGCAAAGAGCAGGCCCAGCACCAACTTTAAAATATGAGGCAGGAGGTCTTCTCCCCGTGTATATATCACTGCCAGATAGCAGACCGCACCGCCCAGCACGAAGCTTCCGACACCGAACAGCCCGAACAACACGTTGTGCAGAGCGTTCCACGCGGACGCACCCGGCACAAAGGCCAGCACCATCAGCAAAAGGCCGGCAAACAGCATCCACAGACCTGCGGACACCCGTTCTTCTGCCCGGCTCTTGCGGCGGCTGGTCTTGCGGTTTGCTGTTGTTTTTTGTTTTTTTGTTGCCATTTCCCTAAAACCCTGTTTCTTTCTCTAGGCATAATATTTGATTCTTTTATTGTACCACGGGAAAAGTCAAATGGCAAATACCCTCTCAGGCCGCAATGCGGCCAGCTTGTCCTCCCTCTGTCGCTTTGCGACATCTCCCTCCGGCCGGAGGAAGTCTGTCAAAGGGAGAGCCATTGGCATGTCGGGAAACTCTGAGTGCAAACCGGCAAATGCCGGGCCTTGCGCCTATTTTGAAGTCTCTATTTCTTTATACAGCCACTCCAGCGCATCGGAGACGCCGCCGAGCTGGTCGATGAGTTTTTCTTTCACAGCACGCCGTCCATCCAGAACCGTTCCTACATCCATCACCAGTTCCCCGGTGCGGAGCATCAATTCGGTATAACGGTCTTTCGAGATGCCGCTGTGATCCGCCACAAACCCGGTGATCCGCTCCTGCATCTGCTCGAACCAGCGCATGGTCTGCGGAACGCCTAAAATCATCCCGGAATGACGCACCGGGTGGATGGTCATGGTAGCTGTCGGCACGATGAAACTTCGCTTTGCGCTGACGGCCAGTGGGATGCCGATGGAATGTCCGCCGCCCAGCACCAGCGTCGCACTTGGTTTCGAGACGCTGGCGATGAGTTCAGCCAATGCCAGTCCTGCCTCGACATCTCCGCCTACCGTATTCAAAAGAACGAGCAGGCCCTCGATGGCCGGGTCTTCCTGCACAGCGACCAGCTGTGGAATGACATGCTCGTATTTTGTCGTCTTCTGCCCCTGCGCTGCCTCCACATGCCCTTCGACCTGACCGATCACAGTCAGGCAGTGGATGGCGTGACGGCCCCGGGTGCGGTAGACCGTTCCCATGTCCTCGATCTGTTCTTTTTCCAGCCGCTGACGCTCTACCTGCATATTCTCTTCCTGATTCTCCTGTTTTTCCGGCATTTTCCATTCCCTCTTTTCTTTGCTTTGCATGTCGTTTCCGGATAAAAAACAGCGTTCCCAAGTGATGCAGCGGTTATGCGGCGGCAAAGGTTCTTTTCTTTGGGAAAAAATTTTCCCAGAGCATTTGACATTCGCTTTGGATGAGGTATACTTTATATTAACGAAAAGATTGACAAATATGTATCATAATTGTACTTAATTCATAGAATCTGCCGGTTTGTCCGCTGGACAACGAGGGGAACCGGCACTTTTTTGCAGAAAGGAGAACTTACACATGAATACTCCCGGCAAAGCATCTCTTCCCGTTATCAAGCGTCTTCCGAAATACTACCGCTATCTCCGCACCCTGAAAAACGATGGCATCACCAGCATTTCTTCCCGTGAACTTGCGGCTCAGATGGGAACCACCGCCTCGCAGGTACGGCAGGATTTCAACTGCATCGGCGATGTCAACGGCCGGCAGGGTATCGGCTATTCGGTCGAGAATCTGCTCTCCATCCTTGAGCATCTGTTGTTCGGCAACGGCGACCGTCTGCCGACCATCCTCATCGGCTGCGGCCGTCTGGGTAAAGCCGTGAGCCGGTTCATCACCACCGACACCAACGGCTACAAGCTCATCGCTGCTTTCGACAATGCGCCCGACGAAGTAGGCAAAGAGATCAACGGCATCCAGATCCTTCACATCGACCAGCTCGAGGAGTTCTGCGAGGAGCATCACCCGGAAGTCGCCGTCCTCTGCGTACCGCGCAGCGGTGCGGAAGAGATCAGCGGCCGACTCGTCAATCTTGGCATCAAAGGCTATTGGAACTTCTCCCACTACGATCTGTCTGTCCCATATCCTGAAGTCGTGGTCGAGAATGTCCACTTGGGAGACAGCCTGATGAGTCTGGGCTATCGCCTGCGCAACCAAGAATAACATTATTATAAGGAGACCTCATGGCAAAACTTTATTTCCGCTACGGTGCGATGAACAGCGGCAAAAGCACCGCCCTGATGCAGGTAGCACACAACTACGAAGAACAGGGAATGCGGGTACTCATCCTGAAGCCGCAGGTCGACACCAAGGGCGGCAGCGAACTCGTCAGCCGTCTGGGTGTCCGCCGCAAGGCTGACCTGCTCATTCCGCCGGAACTGGACGTCTTCGAGGCAGTCCGTGCTGCCAGCATCGAGGGTCAGCCGCTGGCCTGTGTTCTCTGTGACGAGAGCCAGTTCTTTACACCCGAACAGGCAGAGCAGCTGTTCATGGTAACGGTCGACCTGAACATTCCAGTCATCTGTTACGGCCTGCGCACCGATTTCTCTCTTCACGGCTTCCCGGGTTCGACCCGTCTGCTGGAACTGGCGCATACCATTGAAGAGATGAAGACCATCTGCTTCTGCGGCCGGAAAGCCATCTGCAACTGCCGCAAAGTCAACGGACAGTTCGTCTTTGAGGGCGAACAGGTCGCAATCGACCTCCAGAACGACGTCCAGTATGTCAGCATGTGCCCTCAATGTTACTTCCGGGCCAAGCGCGAATTTTACGCCCGGCAGAAAAATCAAAAATGAGATAAAAAATTTTACCGCCCCTTCAAACGGGCGGTTTTTTCATGTCTTTTTCGTTTGATTGATATATCAATGCCTGCCACATTTGACCATTTCGAGCGTTTTTTGCGCTATTGATATATTAGTTTACGATCCAAAGTTTTTGTTATCGCATTTTTTATTGTATACAACGCACCTGCAACATTTTCTAATTCGTTACAAAATTATTGCAATTTGGGCTTTTCACTCCCGATTCCGCCTTGTTTTTCTATGCAAAGTGTTGAAGTATACAAGTTGCACAGTTTTTCGGCTCAAGTTTATTCATTATGGCAATGACGTCAAACCATTCCCAAACAGCATGACAATATTTGTACGTTTTTTGTCTGCATCACTCCAATTTACATCTTTCTTTTTCTTCGTTGTTTTGTTATCATAATTGTATACAACGTGTCCTTTGCAGTAAGGCCGTTTACACGATGTTTTCGATATTAGGAGGAGAACAAAAATGAGCAAGGCAATTTCTCGTCGCAACTTCCTGAAGGCTACCGGCGTTGTCGGCGCAGCTGGCCTGCTGGCAGCATGCGGCGGCAGCAACGGTGCAGCTTCCAGCTCTACCGCAGCTTCTGAGGCAGCTTCTGTCGCTGGCCCGTCCACCGATCCTGTTACCCTGACCATGAGCTGGTGGGGCGGCGAGTCTCGTCACAACGCTTATCAGGATGCCATCAAGGAGTTCCAGAGCGAACATTCCAACATCACTGTCAACCCCACCTTCGCTGCATGGTCCGGCTGGGAAGACACCATGTCCACCAAGTTCGCTGGCGGTGTTGCTGAGGATGTTTGCCAGATCAACTGGAACTGGCTGTACAACTACTCCGCAAACGGTCAGACCTTCCTGGATCTGAACAGCGTTTCCGATTATCTGGATCTGACCCAGTGGGATGACAGCATGCTGGCAGCCTGCAACGTTGCAAACGCTCAGCAGTGCGTTCCTACCGCTATGACCGGTCGTATCTTCTTCTGGAACATGACTACCTTTAATAAGGCCGGCATCACCGAGTATCCCAAGACTCTGGACGACCTGATGAACGCAGGCAAGACCTTCCAGGAGAAGCTGGGCGATGACTACTATCCCCTGCACCTGGGCGCATACGACC
>ERZ808240.1278-NODE-1278-length-31660-cov-6.890112_pt1 | contig 31660 bp, 28 predicted proteins | sample MGYA00521084_ERZ808240 | MGnify/ENA primary metagenome ERZ808240 (study PRJEB31516, sample SAMN03275571) | gut metagenome | biome: mammalia-associated habitat; material: feces | host: Papio cynocephalus | place: Kenya | collected 2012-08-06 ... | reverse complement strand
TACCAAATCGAGGTTGATCCGGATCGAACCTTTGACCTTTCCACCTTGCCGGGAAGCTTCGACGTCAGTAAAGCAAGCGGCTGGACCGGCGGAACCGTAAGTGGTAACACGCTAAAAGTGGATGCTGACAAGGGCTTCGTTACCTACCAGTATGATTGTGGAAAGGAGCAATCCGTCACATTTAAACTGCAATATACCAAGGCTGTTCAGAAGTATGATTTGTATGTAGACGGCGAGCAGTTTACAAGCGAAAAGCTCTCCATCGCCTGCGGAGAGGGAACCGCAAGCTATGCCCCGGATACAAAAACCCTTACGCTGAACAATGCCACAATTACAAAAGGCGGTAAAAGCGATGAAAATCCGAAATATGGTATCCGAGTGGTTGGAGATACTGATCTGACGATTAAGCTTTCCGGCACAAACAGTATTACTTTAGCTAATGGCGGCGGAATTTTTGCGGACGGCAGCAGTGATAATTACAACATTATCGGCGATGGCAAGCTTACAATCGATGTGAAGTGGGATGCCCTCTACACACTTAATGGTAACATCAGCATCACCGAAGGTGCGGAGCTTGATATAAAATCTGCAGAGGGAAACGGAATTATGTCATATAATAAAGGAAATATTTCCATAGATGGTGCGAAGGTCAGGACTTTTGCATATTATTCCGCTGCAAATGCCAAAGAGCTGGAAGTCAAAAATGATAGCGAAGTTGTTTTGAGTTCAAGTGCAGATTATTTTAATGCAGCATATATGGGCGATGGAAACGGTGCAGGAAAAATAGAAATTATCAAATCCAAGGTGGAAGCAACAAGTTATTATCCTGCTTTGTATACGGAAGGAACGCTGACGGTCAACGGCGGCGAGGTAAAATGCACTTCTACTGCGGATGCTGCCATATGGACACAAAGCGATATTCTGATTAAAGGCGGCGCTAAAGTAACCACTGACGGCAAATACCCGATGGGCGGTAACGGTACCTTCACCGTAGAGGAAGCAGAAATCGACGCAAAGAATACGAATGATAATAATATCCCTGCGATTTTCGATGGATGTGTACCTGTGATCGCAGATGGCTATCAGCCGACTTATGCGAAGGCGGTAGATTCGGAAGGAGCGGAAATCGACCTGCTTTCCAGCGGCACTCAATACTTTGCACTATATAAAAATGTTCATTTTATCACAAAAGCTGTCTATCCGGTTTCTTTCGTTGTAACGCCAGATGAACTGACGAATGTGGTTGTCAAGGTGAATGGTCAGGCAGTAACAAATCCGGTCAATTTGGTGGCAGGCACATATCAAATGGAAGTAACGGCCGATAATTGCAAGACATACAGTGGCAAGATCACGGTTACGGACGATGCAGCAACGCACACGCAGACGATTGCTATGACATATTTGCCTGCCGACTATACAAAGGTCGATGAAGCCATTGCCAAGGCAAATGCACTGAATAAAGACGATTACAAGGACTTCTCCGGTGTGGAAGCTGCTGTCAACGCGGTTGTGCGTGGCAAGAACATCACTGAGCAATCCGAAGTAGACAAAATGGCAAAGGCTATCGAGGATGCCATTGCGTCTCTTGAAACAAAGCCTGTCAACACAAACCCGGGTACAACCGAGCAGAATCCTGTCAGTCCGAAACCGAACACAGAGGCGCAGCCCCTTGTCGTCCCAAAACCGAACACAGAGGCGCAGGGCCCGCGGACCGGCGATGCAGGCAGCCTTGCTTTGTGGATTACCCTGCTGTTTGTCAGCGGCGGTGCGGTTATTGGCAATATTATATGTCACCATTGGAAAGAAAATACCCCTGACGATTTCAAATGAGTCAATTGACACTTCAGGAAACAAGATATGACGGCATAGACCGCAGAAAGGAGCAAGCCAATATGAAAACAAGAACCATAAAAACCAAGCTGCTGACAGCACTGCTCACGCTGTGCATGGTGATGTCGCTGGCGCCGATGACGACGTTTGCCACAGAGTACGATTTTCTTCCGCAGGGAGTAACGTACTTCAAGGATAACAAGCACACATATCACACGCAGGTCAATGCAACTGCCAGTGTTTCTGTTAAGGATTCCAATGGTACGGTGGTTGAAACTACACAAGTAAGTAAAAGTACCGAGGATTTCCTGACAGGAGGTGTAGGCATGCTGTGGAGCAATCTTACAAACCTCCAGACCGAGATTGAAACACCATATCAAGCCAAGGGAACGATTACAAGAGAAAATGGCACTTGGGCATCAATCCTTGACCATTTTGAGACTGCGTCTTTTTATACTTTCACTCCCACGTCCGGTGATCCGGTTGATTTTAGCACGGATTTAAAGGCGGCAAAGCAGTATTTCAGTGAGCATCCGGATGCAACCGGTACTTTCACCGAAACCCTGGATGTGCACGAATATCAGAAGCATAATTACACCTATGACCTGATCGTGCAGGAAAGCAGTCAGGCGGAAAGTATCATCACCGCTGCAGCGATTGAAAATGCAAAATTCAACTATCAGCCGGGCGATGCCCCGCAGGCAACGGCACAGGTGACGGCTGCCGATCAGGACAAATATGAGATTGAATATGAATGCTGGCAACAGTTTGAAAACAACCAGCCTGTTGCTGCATGGTATTCCGATAACGGCTCTCATGGCTCGTTGCCGACCATCGCAAAATTTGAAAGCGGAAAGAAATATGTGTATTCTCTTATGCTGAAGCCGAAGGACGGATATTCCTTTACAGACGAAACTGTTATTACGATGAACGGACAAAAAGTGGCGGCACCTTTCGTGGGTGGTTCTATGTATATTCCTTCCATTAAGACAATTACTATGCCTGCCGTCACCGTCATTGATGTGGTGGAGATTAATGGCGTTACCGTCAGCTTTAAGGACGGCGACAAGCCTGTATTCACTGGCAATGTGCCCGATGGTGCAAACTACGCCTACCGTTGCGAGTGGTGGGAGCTGGATAGCACGACCGGAGCGATGTCTACCGACTTCGGTAATTTTTATGAAAACAAAATCACCGCTTTAGAAGCTGGGAAAACCTATCATTACGGTGTGTATGTAACGACAATTTATGGCGACCGCTATGTATTCGGACCGGACACCAAGTTGAAGATCAACGGCGAATTTGTGAATTACAAGCGATACGAAGGCGATACCAGTGACGGTTCTGACGGCACCATGTGGGTACTCACCGACCTGACTATGACGCCCGAAGCAGGCGGCACGACTCCAGCCGAGAAGTACACTGTTACCTACACTGACGGTGTGGATGGCGAAGAAATCTTTAAGGATCAAACTTACACGGTAGAGTCCGGCAAGGCTACGCCTGCATTCGATGGTACACCGACTCGCAAGGGCTATACCTTTGTTGGATGGAAGCCTGCGGTTGCAGCCACAGTGACTGGCAACGCCACCTATGAGGCAGCCTGGAAGTCCAACTCTACGACAACAACGCCGGGTGATAATAAGCCAAACACCGGAGAAATGACAAGCCCGGACACAGGCGAAACGACAAGCCCGGACACAGGCGAAACGGCAAGCCCGAAGACTGGCGATACCGGCAATCCGGTTCTGTGGGCTGTGCTGCTGTTCGTCGGATGTGGTGCATTGACCGGTACCATAGTCATTGGCAAAAGAAAAAGACTATGAAGTAAGCAACCTTAAGGCGATTAATGATAATCTGTTGAATATAGGTAGATTGCATTATCTACTAATATTCGTGCATAAATGAAATTCTCTCTTCTGAAATGTAAAAATTAGCACATTTAATGTAATTCTGGAATATTGAATTAAGTAAATTCATGCTGTACAATAATTGGCGTATGTAGAAATTGGGGCGAACTTCGTCTGTTTGTGGTGTGCCTATACAAAGGATGAAGTTTTGACTCGAAAAAAGAATCTTTATAAGGAGGAGAGAAAACATGCAGAAAAGTATGAAGAAGATTGTTGCTTTTCTTTTAGCTTTCGTTGTTGCAGTCAGCGTGATTACAACCGGTTCTTTGACATCAGAAGCTGCATCTGTACCGACAGTTACATATCGTGTACATGTCCAGAAAGATGGCTGGAAGCAGGGCTGGGTAAAGAATGGCAAGCCTGCAGGTACAACAGGTGAAGCTAAGAGGCTGGAAGCAATTCAGATTAAGGTCGAAGGCGACAAGAATCTTGGCATTGAGTACAAAACCCACATTCAGTCAATTGGCTGGGAAAAGAAATTCTCAGCAAATGGTGGTCAGAGTGGTACAGTTGGTGCAGCAAAGAGACTGGAGGCAATCCGGATCAAATTGACAGGTTCTGACGCAGGCAAGTACGATGTATATTACAGAGTACATGCACAGTCTTATGGATGGTTAGGATGGGCGAAGAATGGTCAGTCTGCTGGTACAGCAGGACAGGCAAAGAGACTGGAGTCAATCCAGATTCAGATTCTCCCTAAGGGCACACTTCCATCAGAGGGATCTTTTGGCTGCGCATTTGTAGATCTTGGTAAGAAACCTTCTATGACAGCAGATGGCGCAGTAAAGTACAGCGTACATGTACAGACATACGGCGACCAGAAGGAAGTTTGTGATGGTGCAGTTGCTGGTACATTTGGCGAGGCAAAGAGATTGGAAGGTATCAAGATCAAGCTTGATACTACAAAGCTTGATATCCCTGGCTTAACAGGTGGTATCACATACAGAACTCATGTACAGACATACGGCTGGACGAAAGGCTGGGTTAAGGATGGAAAGATGTCTGGTACATCTCATGAGGCAAAGAGACTCGAAGCAATCGAGATCAAGCTTACAGGCGAAGTTGCAAATTATTATGATGTATACTACAGAGTACATGCACAGACATATGGCTGGTTAGGATGGGCTAAGAATGGTCAGACTGCCGGTTCTGCCGGTGCAGCTAAGAGACTTGAGGGTATTCAGATCTGTGTAGTTCCGAAGGGATCACCAGCTCCAAACGCATTGCCTGCTACAAACAGCTATGCATTCATGAGCTCTACTGAGAAGGGTACACAGGCAGCAAAAGAAGTTAAGGCAGCTGCACTTTCTGCTACTATGACAAAGTCTGCAACAATGAATGTTGGTGCAACAGATAAGGTTAAACTTACATTTGCTCCTACATCTGTTACAAACAAGAGAGTTGTTTACACATCTTCAGATGAGTCTGTAGCAACTGTTGATGCAACAGGTAAGGTTACAGCAGTCAAGGCTGGTACAGCTACGATTAAAGTTACAACAACAGACGGTTCTAAGAAGTCTGCAACAGTTAAGGTTACAGTTGTTAAGGCTGTTACTAAGATTGAAGCTAAGAACGCAGAGATCTCACTTGGTGTAGGGGATACAGCAAAGGCAGAGGTTATCATTACACCTGTAGATGCAACAAATACATCACTTACATACACATCTAAGACACCTGATGTAGTTACTGTTAATGAGAACGGTACGATTACAGCAGTTGGTCGTGGTAAAGGTTATATTGAGGTTGTATCAAAGGCAGATCCTACAAAGGTTACATCGATTGTTGTTAATGTAACAGAGAAGAAGGCAACAGAAGTAGCAATTAGTGATAATGCAAGAGTTACTCTTACATTCACAGGCAAGGGTCAGGAAATCGTAAATGATCTTAACGATGCGGTTGCACATTGCTACAATGAACTGAAAGATCTTGAGAATGAGGATTGGACTGCAGAAACATCAGATGGTGTCAAATACACTGTTAAATATGCAGACAAGAAGGTAACGTACACTCGCGATGGAAAGGATGTTACAGATAAGATTGCAGCTGAGACTGCAGATAAGACCCTCAAGCTTACAGCTTCTGTAAATAGCGGTAAGGCAAGCAAGGTAATTAATGCAGCTGAAGCTATTCAGAATGCAGCTAAATATGAGAAGAATCTTACAGCTACACTGACTATGGTAGGTACAAGCGGTAAGGCATATACTGTAGATAAAGTTGCTATCAGTAGCAAGTATTCAAATGCTACAATTGCTGGCAAGCAGTATAAAGTATTCTTCCAGAATGGTAAGATGTATGTAGCTGGGGATGTTACAAAGGATCAGTTCTTTGTAGATCTTGGTACTCAGAAGATTGCTAGTGTTAACTATGTAGAAGTTAAATAATCCTACATTCCGTACAAAATAAAATGTATATAGAGGCTGTTACAATAAGTAGCAGCCTTTATATGATTTAAAACATATGATATGTTTAGCAAATTGCAAAAATTACGTTCTGCATACTTTTTGCAATTTTCCAAGCATATGATAGAGAGGAAACGAGGAGTTATATGGAATCCAAAGGGAGAAGACTTCATTTTCATAGAAAGTCCGCGCGGATCGCAACGCTGGCGCTGATCGTGCCGATGATGGTGTTGGGATTTTCTGTTCGCGCTTTAGCGGGTGATATCAATGGTGAGGAAGCGCGTGTGATTGCAGCGGCTTCCGGAACATTTTATTACAATAACGAAGCGTATGCGGCAAAACCGGAATATATCTCACAGTTAACCGGATATCTGGCACAGGATGATGTTGATTTGTCTGCAAGTCAGGCAGATGCGGCGATTTCGCAGATGTATGGAAGTATTGCACAGGGAGTTTCGGAAGGATATCTGTATAAGCTGAGTGATGCGGAGGATACTACGGAGGAGACGACAGAAGAGAATACAACCGAAGCGACAACCGAGACGACAAAACCGCCAATCATGGTTGTACCGACGGAGGAAGCGGCAACAGAAGCGGAGAATCCGGAATCAGATGTGAAAGAGGATGGTTCCACCGGAGAATCTGCGGGTATGCAGACAACAGAAGCTGTGATTCAGCAGATTGACGAAGAGGAAGCAGACGGCAAGGTCACATATGATGTGGAACATCATACGATCATATATGAGAACAAGGACGGAAGCGAGAAGAAAGAACTGCCATCCGTCAACCATCCATTGGATGTAACAAACTATGTGCGGGTTGGAAATATTGTTATTTACACGATGCTTGGCATTATCTTATTGCTGGTACTTGGTCTGTATCTTGGAAAATGCTTTCCTTGGCAGCGCAAGAAGCGGAACCGGAAGACTGCACGCTACTATGTGAATCACAAGATGCGCAGTGCATATCGGAAGATTACGGGAACTGTATATATGGTGATAATTGCGGCACATGTCATGGTTGGTGTGTTGCTGCTCGGTGTGGGGGCAAGTGTATTCCGTCAGTCATTTGTGATTGATAATCTGACCTCCAGCGGGTATTATAGATATGTTTATGATGATATGAATCAGGCGATTCAGCGGGAGCTTGCAGATCAAAATGCCGAAGCGGTTGATACGATGATGCAGCAGGTTGGATACGATACCTTTTTGAATGCGGCAAAGCAGCAGGCGAAGAGCAGTCTGAGCGGAACGATACAGAATTATGATGGCTCAGAGCTACAGCAGAAGCTGATGGAAATGGACTGTGGACTTTCCGGGGAAGCACAGCAGACCTGTGCCAATGTGATTGTTGGAAATGTGCAGAGTTATTCTACGGACATGGTTGGTTCCAGCATTTATGGAATCAAGCAGGGATATTGGGCATTCATGAAACAGACACTTCCGATTATGGCAGTCAACATGCTGCTTATGGTCGTGATCGTCATACTTATGGATCGGTATCATCACCGTGGGGTGCGGTATATTGCACGCGGCGTGATTGCAGGAGCAGTCATCACATTGCTTTTTGCGATTGGATCGTATGTGATGAAGCCGTATGCGAAGATTTATATGCAGCCGTCGAGCCTGTATTTATTCATGCGGGACTATGCGAAACACGCGGCTATGATTGTAGGTGCGATTGCAAGCATGGCAGTTCTCGTGGGCGTACTGCTTATGACGCTGGTCGGTGTAGTCCGCAAGAGACAAATGGAAGACGAATAAGGGGAAAACAGTTGAAGATAGTAGATGTACATTGCCATGTTCTACCGGGGGTAGATGACGGCTCCAAGAACGAAGAGATGTCTATGGATATGATTGATATTGCATACAGTCAGGGAATCCGCACGATGATTCTGACACCGCATTATTATCTGGGACATACCAGGGAGACAGGGGCAGATTTTAAAAAGATATTTGAGGTACTGCGCGGGAAGGTGCAGCAGAAATATCCTGATTATGAGATGTATCTTGGAAATGAGGTATATTGGAATAAAGGCGTGATTGCGGCACTGAAAGACCAGCGCATCAACACGATGCAGGGGACAAAATATGTGCTTGTAGAGTTTGCACCTGCGACGAGCTATTCCGATATATTTGAGGCAATCCGCATGCTGACACAGGCTGGATATCGCCCGTTGATTGCACATGTAGAGCGTTATCATGAGTTGACGAAACATATAGACCGCGTGGATGAGATCTGCAAAAATGGAGCCATCCTGCAGATGAATGCGGGCAGTCTGGTCGGCGGTATGTTTGACAGTCATGTGAAATGGTGTCGTAAGCTGATGCAGGAGGGCTACATCAGTATGATTGGCACAGATGCGCATAATACGGATGACCGGGCGCCTTTTGTGAAGGAAGCACTGGCGTGGATGGAGAAGAAATTAGATCCAGATCTGCTGGAGGATGTGTTATATAGAAAGGCAGAGAAGCTGCTCCGGAATGAGCGGATAGATTAACAGGGAGGATAAAGGGAAAACGATGGAGAACGAAAAGAAAATACAGTCTCAAAGTACAGAAGAGATTGATTTGAAGGAATTATTTTTAGTATTGTGGTCGAAGATCTGGATTCTGATTGGTGCAGCAGTTGCAGGTGCTGTGATTGCGGCATTGTATACGATCTTATGCGTGACACCGATGTATGAATCAACATCCTCTTTGTATATTTTGTCAAAGACAACAACATTGACTTCGCTTACCGATCTGCAGATGGGTACACAGCTGACACAGGATTATATGGTGCTTGCGAAGAGCCGGAATGTAGTAGAATCCGTAATTCAGGAATTAGAGCTGGATATGACGTATGAACAGTTTTTGGATACTGTCACAATCACAAATGATTCCAATACACGTATTCTGACCTTGTCTGTGCGAAATGCAGATCCGTATATGGCAAAGACGATTGTGGACAAATATGCAGAGGTCACAGCGAAGAAAACGGCTGATGTCATGGCAACGGAAGTGCCGAATGTTGTAGATACCGGTGTGGTAGCTGAGAAACCGGTGTCACCGAATACGAAGAAGAACATCGTGCTTGGCGGATTGATCTTGTTTGTGCTGGCGGCAGGTGTGATTATAGTAAGGTATCTGTTGGATGATTCGATCAAGACGGCAGATGATGCAGAGAAATATCTGGGACTTACAAACCTTGGTTCGATTCCTGTATACCAGAATGAGAAGAAGACAAAGGGTAAGAAAGCAAAGAAAAGCGGTAAGCATGCGATGAAAAAGAGCGCTTAATGAGGGGATAGAACATGAAGAAGATAGTACTCGAAAAGATTGATGAGTTAAATTATAATGCAAGAGAATCGTACAAGGCTTTGCGTACGAATATTCAGTTCTTAGGAAGCGATATTAAGACGATTGCATTTACTTCGGCAACACCGAATGAAGGAAAGTCGACGGTTTCATTTGAGCTTGCAAGGACTATGACAGAGACAGGGAAGAAGATTCTGTATGTGGATGCGGATATCCGTAAATCCGTTGTGCTGGTTCGACATGAAATCAGTGAGGAGGTTGTCGGTTTATCCCATTATCTGTCCGGACAGGAGAAGCTGGACAATGTGATCTATGAGACAAATATCGAAAATCTGCATATGATATTTTCCGGTCAAAGCGCACCGAATCCTTCGGAACTGCTTGGAAATGATCTGTTTAAGGCATTGATGGCGAAGGGGCGGGAGGAATACGATTATGTGATCGTGGATTGTCCGCCACTTGGTTCCGTAATTGATGCGGCGATTGTCGCTCAGAACTGTGATGGTGCAATTATTGTGATTGCAGCAGATTCCATCAGCTATCGTCTGGAGCAGAAGGTCAAGGAACAGCTTGAGAAGTCTGGCTGCCGTATCCTGGGAACGATCATGAATAAGGTGGAAGTCGCCGGAAAAGCCTACGGAAAATATTACGGCAAATACTATGGCAGGTATTACGGAAAATATTATGGCAATTATGGTACATACGGTTCGTATGGTCAAGAGGAAAAGAAGTAGACAGGGCAGAATAAAGTTAGATTATAGAAAATCATCATGTGAAAGCATGGTGATTTTTTTATGCAATCAGGAATTATGCAGAATGTGCAGGAGTAAAAATTAAAAATACTACTTGACATATAATACTATGCGACGTATAGTATTAGCTGTAGAGGAAACCATCATGAGCATAGTGAATGATTAAGGATGGTTTCGACGATCTGCCGCTGAACGAAGCGAAGGGGCATTACCGGATGAGAGGAGGTGTATGCATATGGATATTCAATTAAAACGAGGCATGTTGGATGTATGCGTGCTGGCGGCAATCAAAGATGAAGATTCCTATGGATATCAGATCATCAAAGATATGAAACCGTATGTGACGATTTCGGAGTCGACGCTGTACCCGATTTTACGACGTCTGGAAGCAAATGCGTATCTGACGGTACAGTCGGTGGAGCACAATGGACGACTTCGGAAATATTATCATATTACAGACGCAGGACGGGCGCGAATCGAAGAATTTCAGGAGGAATGGAAGGAACTGGAATCCATTTATCGATTTATCGTTCGGGAAGTACCTATGAAGGAGGCACAAGACCATGAATAAACAGGAATATTTATCGGCGATTCGGGCGAGGATTCCGAAGATGCCGACGGAAGATATGGAGCGGTTTATCGCTTATTACACTGAGATGATCGATGACCGGATAGAAGATGGCATGACGGAGGAAGAGGCAGTTGCATCGATGGATGCACCGGATGATGCCGTGGATCAGATTCTGGAGGACACTCCACTCACAAAAATCGTAAAACAGAAGATAAAGCCGACGCATCGCCTGCATGTATGGGAAATCACACTGTTAGTAATCAGTTCTCCGGTCTGGGTGCCGCTTCTGCTTACGGCAGGAATATTGGTATTAAGCATGTTAATTGTTGTACTTTCGCTCTTGATTACATTTTATGCAGTGGTCGTAACGGTGGCGGTGGCAGGAATCGCGGGAACATTAGCCGTGATTCCATTCCTGATGATCAGCAATATTCCGGCAGCCGTATTTATGCTTGGATGTGGATTCGCAGGCGTCGGACTTACGATTCTGTTCGTTGTTGCAGTGAAGCCGGTAACGATAGGATTCTGGAACTTGTGTAAGGCAGCCGTGAGCGGTATCAAGAGAAAGTTCGTAAGAGGAGGGAGCATCATGAACGAAGTGAATGATTCAGGATGCGACCGACGATCTGCCGCCGAGTGAAACGAGGGGGCATTACATTAAAGAGGAGGGAGCATCATGAACGAAGTGAATGATTCAGGATGCGACCGACGATCTGCCGCCGAGTGAAACGAGGGGGCATTACATTAAAAGGAGTGATAGATATGAGCAGGACAAAAAAAGCAGTCATCATTGGTTCGGTGTTGGTTGGCATTGGCGTGATTATAGGAGTGATTGCGATTGCGATAGGTGGATTCAAGTTCCCGAGTGGAGCGGTCGATCTTACCTCGATGAAGGCACTTAATACCGAGAAGAAAACCGTGCAGGTTACGGATGCATTTGATAAAATAGAGGTTGTAGGCGCAGACAGTATGGATATCGAGATCTGCAAATCAAAGACTGGCGAGAATTATGTGGAATATTACGATACAGATGATTGGACGAGTCATGTGGATGTGAAGGATCATGTGCTGAAATTCACAACCGACGATAAGGGCAAACATAAATCGGTTGTATCACTGGGATTCGGAAAGGATACGAGGACGCGAATTTATCTTACTGATGCGGAATACAAAGAAATCTCTGTAATAACCATGAGTGGAGATATCGAGATGCTGGATGTAACCACAGAAGGCTTGAATGTGTCGACATCAAGCGGAGATATGGATCTGGTAGATGTAACGGCGAAGCAGATGAAACTCGATGCAAGTAGTGGAGACATAGATCTGGAGCGCTGTGATGCCGAAGGGTTTGATATCACAACATCGAGTGGTGACGTCGATATGGAGATTGCAGCGGGACGCACATATCGGTTCGAGACGAAGACGAATAGCGGAGATGTGGATGTTCCGGATGGTGATGCAGATGCTAAGTATCTGTGCAGGATTGTAACATCGAGTGGGGATGTGGATGTGGAGCAGAAGTAAGGGGTATATATGTTAGATATCATTATAGTAGAGGATAATCATGAAATCGGCGAGCTGCTTTCGGATTTTCTGCGGAAAGAAAATTATATTGTGAGTGTTGCGAAAGATGGCGAGACTGCATTGGAGCTTTTTGACCGGTACGGAGCGAAGCTTGTGATCTTAGATCTGATGCTGCCGGGGATGGATGGCTTTGCGGTCTGCTCTAAGATTCGAGAGACATCCAATACACATATTCTGATCGTGAGTGCAAGAACGGAAAAAAACGACAAATTAAAAGGCTTGAATCTGGGTGATGACGACTACATTGAAAAGCCTTACGATATGGATATCCTGCTTGCGAAGATCAATGGTATCTTCAAACGCAAATATGCACAGGAGGAATTGATCTCCGGAACGATCTGGCTGAATGCGGCGACACAGACGATTTATGTCGTAGATCAAAAGGTTGATTCTACAGCGAAGGAATTTGAGTTATTAAAATTGCTGATGGAAAATAAAGGCGTGACACTGAAAAAGGAATATTTGTTCCGCACAATCTGGGGCAGCGACAGTGAATCGGAGATGCAGACACTGACAGTACATATTAAGTGGCTCAGACAGAAAATAGAGAAAGATCCAAAACATCCGGAGCACATTATCACGGAATGGGGAACGGGGTATCGGTTTGAATAAATATCGTAGATTTGTAATAATTTTTTTATTGCTGGAAATCTGCCTGATAGGGATTTGCAATCTTTTCGTGGTACAAGCTCTGAAATCCAAGGATGAATATTCGTACCGGGTGGATGTGGCACGGTGTGTACAGGAGCTTGAAACAGGAATTCCTTTGGAACAGATTAAGTTGTCAGATTATCCGACACTTACACGGGTAAGCATTTTTGATGCGCAGGAAGTGTGCAACGAAGAGTACCGTGTGGAGAAAGTGCAGGGCAAGCTGTACCGGTTTTGTTACAGACGCACGGTGCAGTACGGAAGTATATGGAAACTGGATCTGGTGCTGGGCGTATTGTGGATCTGTACGGCGGTATTTCTGATACTGCTCGGAAGAAAATTGGTTCGCCCGTTTGCGTCGATGGAAGGACTTACAACAGAACTTGCAAAAGGGAATCTGTCCGTGCCAATCAAGGCAGAAAAAAGCCGTTTCTTCGGAAAATTCCTGTGGAGTCTGGATATGCTGCGGGAAAAGCTGGAGGCGGACAAGTTAAGAAGACTGGAGCTGGAGAAAGAGAAGAAGACACTCTTATTGTCGTTGTCGCACGATATACGCACACCACTTTCAGCGATTGAATTATACTCGCAGGCACTGGAGGAAAATCTGTATGAAAATGAAGAAAAAAGGCAGCAGGCGATTGGTGGGATTCGCAAAAACACAGAGACAATTAAGAAATATGTAGGCGAGATCTCGGAAGCAGCACGGGAAGATTTCCTGAAGCTGGACGTGCAGCACGGGGAGTTTTATCTGTCGCAGATGATGCAGGCGTTGAAACTCTATTACAAAGAAAAATTCGCGGATTTACATACAGACTTTAAGATGGAGTCCTTTGCAGATTGTCTGCTATATGGTGATCTGGACCGGGCTGTTGAAGTGGGACAGAATGTGCTGGAGAATGCAATCAAATATGGCGATGGAAAATATGTGCATATTTCTTTTTCTGAGGAAGAAGACCACAGCCTGATTACGATTGAAAATTCTGGGGAGGGTCTCAAAGAAGAGGAAATGCCACATATTTTTGATGCGTTTTATCGTGGAAGTAATCACGCAGGTGTCCGCGGAAGCGGATTGGGCTTATATATTTGCAAGGAACTGCTTCACAAGATGGATGGAGATATCTATGCAAAGACAACGGAAACAGGCTTTGCAGTTACGATTGTACTTAGAAAAATGTAGGTGATTCCTGCATTTTCCTTTTTTAAGGATTATTTAATAATTTCCCTGTTATGATTGAACCATAAACAAGGAAAGGGGCAGATTTATGTACTGGAATATCTTAAAGCGGGATATCAAACGGAAAAAGACGATGAATGTGATCCTGTTATTGTTCACGATTCTGGCAGCGGTTTTTGTTGCGAGTGGTCTGAATAACGTGGTCACTGTTATGAACGGAACCGATTATTTTTTTGAAAAAGCCGGGATCAAAGATTATGTGTTGTTCACGCAGAACGGGGATGGTGGCGTAGAGCAGATCCTGAAAACATCGGGATGTGTAAAGGATTACAGCATGGAAAAATGTATCTGGGGAACGAATGGTGATGTCACATATCAGGGCGAAAAATTGAAGGTAAAGAACAATACCTTGCTGATACAATCGCTGGATACGACGCAGTTTCATTATTTTCTGGAAGATAATCAGGAGTTGACGGAGGTTGCGGACGGGGAAATCTATATTACCGCCGGAAGTTTTGCAAGAAATGATATGCACGTCGGAGATATGATCCGGATTCAGATGAAAAACACAGATAAGACATTTCGCATAGCGGGCGAAATCAAAGATGCACTGTTGGGTTCTGATCTTATGGGAAATACAAGACTGCTGCTTAGCGAAAATGATTTCAAAGCATATGAATCGGACAAAACGCTGAAACCTTATCTTGGGAGAATCTTTCAGGTGGAGACGGATGATACAGGGATACTTTCATCAGAATTGACAAACGCAACGAATATATTGTTTTCTTCAGAGAGAGCTACAATCCACCTGACGTATGTTATGGATATGATTCTGGCAATGCTTGTGCTGGTGCTGAGTATCTGTCTGATCATTGTATCCTTTGTAATTTTGAAATTTGTGATTACATTTTCGATACAGGAGGAATTTCGAGAGATTGGCGTGATGAAGGCAATCGGTATTCGAAATACGAAGATACGGTGCCTGTATATTGTGAAATATCTGGCAATGGCAATCGTTGGTGGAACAGTTGGATTTTTCGTGAGCATTCCATTTGGCAATCTGCTGATTGCATCTGTCTCGAAAAAGATGGTGCTTGGCAATGAAGGTGGGTATCTCTTTAATGTAATCGGCGTGTTGGCTGTGATTGGTCTGATGGTTGGATTTGCATATCTTTGCACGGGAAAGGTCAGGAAGCTGACGCCGGTGGATGCGATACGAAACGGACAGACGGGAGAACGTTATCGCAAAAAAACGATCTATCGGTTAAGTAAAAGTCATGCGCGTACATCGTTCTATATGGCGTTGAACGATATATTGAGCGCACCGCGTCGGTTTATTACGATTGTGCTGCCATTTTTTATCTGCTCGGTATTTATGCTTGGAGTTGTGATGGTGACATCGACGATGCAGAGTAAGAGTATGATCACCTGTTTTGGAAAAGAGTCCGATGTCTATATCACCGATCCTAAAATGATGAAACGGGTTCTTGTGGATAAGGAGCAAGAGTCTGTCCTGCAGGAGAACTATCGGGCGATTGCGGATGAGTTGGAAGCTGCGGGGATGCCGGTGGATAAGGTGAGCATGGAAGTCTGGTACAAGTATGCCTGCGAAGCAAATGGAAAGCTATATTCTGTGCTGTTCCAGCAGAATACAGAGACACATACGACGGATTATACATATGAGAAAGGAACTCCACCACAAAATGCGTATGAGATTGCCATTACACCAATGATTGCCGATCAGCTTGGCGTGGAAATCGGAGATACCGTGACGATTGATTTTGGAACAGAGAAACGGGACTGTGTTGTGACAGCGTTATTTCAGACGATGAATCAGTTGGGGAAGGTTGGACGACTCCACGAAGAGGCACCGACTTCGATGGAGTATTCGACGACAATGCCGGGCTTTCAGGTTGATTTTTCAGATCATCCAGATGAAAAGGAGATTCAGACGCGTGTAAAGAAAATCAAGGAACTGTATGGAATTACCGGAGTGTTTGATGCTGCGGGATATTGTGTAGATTGCATGGGCACTGCAGATACGATGGACACGGTCTGTATGCTGCTTCTGGCGATAACTGGAATCGTTGTTGTGCTCGTGACAGTTTTGATGGAACGGTCGTTTATATCTACGGAACATGGTCAGATTGCACTTTTGAAAGCCATTGGATTTTCCAATAGAAGCATCTTCCGGTGGCATGTAATACGGTTTATGCTGGTTGCAGGACTCACAGAAATCCTTGCAGTTGTACTGACCAGACCAATTACGAAACTGTGGTGTGATCCGATCTTGGCGATGATGGGAGCGACAAACGTAGATTATTATTTCAGTCCGGTAAAGATTATTCTGATTTATCCGGGTACCGTACTTGCGATTACATGGATTGCAGTCAGCGTGACGGCATTTCATATACGCAGGATTCGTGGCACAGACATTGTAAATGTAGAGTAGGAGCACACTTGGAAAATGAAATCGGAAAGGGTATAAATTATGGCGAATATATTGGAAGTAAAAGATTTGTGCAAAACATATGTGATTGACAAACGGCAGAATAACGTTCTTCGAAATGTGAACTTTGAAGTGGAAGAGGGCGATATGGTAGCAATCATGGGACCATCTGGTTCTGGTAAGTCGACATTGCTTTATTCAGTATCAGGTATGGATGTGCCGACAAGTGGAACAGTACGTTTTGCAGGCAGGGATATTGCGAAGCTGTCACAGACGGAGCTTGCGAAGGTTCGGCTGGATGAGATGGGATTTATCTTCCAGCAGATGTATATGATGAAAAATCTGACAATATTGGATAACATTCTGCTTCCGGCAATGGAGAGTAAAAAGGATGAGAGGTCGCGTGCCGAGAAGGTTGCATTTGCGGAAGAACTGATGCGGAAACTGTCAATCATAGAGGTTGCAGACAATGATATCAATGAGGTTTCCGGGGGACAACTGCAGCGGGCGTGTATCTGCAGAAGCATGGTGAATCATCCGAAGCTTCTTTTTGCAGATGAACCGACCGGAGCATTGAACCGGGCTGCCTCAACAGAGGTTATGGATGCACTTGGGAAGTTGAATCGCGAAGGAACAACGATTATGATGGTAACGCATGATGCCAAGGTTGCATCCTGCTGCAAGAGAGTCTTATATATATTGGATGGAACAATCAAAGGGGAATACAAAGCCCCGGAGGATGAGAATTTATCTGATGCGGATCGTGAACGCAGGTTACAGAACTGGCTGCTGGATCTGGGGTGGTAGAAATGAAAGAGCAGATATCATAATGTATCTGCTCTTTTATTTGACGCACGACAAATAATATGATATTCTAACATTGAAATATTTGACGCACGACAAATAAAACGCATAAAAATGCCTATAATAATGATAACGGGGGTGATCGTTTGAACATTATACATGAGAAAAAAGATTTGACTTATCTGAACTGGTCGCATATCCGGAGTTCGAGTGGAACGGCTGGAACATTTCTGAAATCAGAATCGAATCTGGATGGAAAAAAGACGTATTATAAGCTCTCTAATTTTGATCCGGTTCGTGGGGTAGTTGGACATGAATGCGTGAATGAAATTATCGTAGATCGCCTGCTAACATTATTGGGCGTGGAGCATTTGACCTATGAATTAATCCATGCAGATGTTGAAATCGAAGGGAAGGTGTATACGACGTATGTATGTGCTTCGCAAGATTTCAAGAAGCGTGGAGAAAGCAAAATTGCGTTGGATGATTACTATACGGCGAATGCACAGAAGGGCGAGGATCGTTATGATTTTTGTAAGAGAATGGGCTGGCAGCACTATATAGACACGATGCTTGCAGTCGACTATCTGATCTTGAACCGGGATCGGCATGGGGCGAATATTGAGGTGTTGAGAAATGCAAGAGCGCATACACTTCGTATTGCGCCGTTATTTGATTATGGGTTATCGCTGCTATATTCCTGCATGACAGACGCGGATGCAGAGGCATTCGATGTACTTTCAGATAAACCCTGTCAGAATTTTATAGGCGGATATTCCTGCTATGAGAATCTGCAGTTTATAAAGGAGAAACAGGGGATATTTGCACATGCACTCGTGGAGACAGACAAGGAATTTTTGTTTGATGGGATGGATGGAATCCTGTCGAAGGTGTTTATCGATCAGATATGGAATATGATTTATGGAAGGTATCAGATATATGAGAAGTTATGAAATCGTGGATACGGAGGAGCATAGAAGTGTTGGAATCCTGCTGTATTATGAGAAGAAAAAAGACTTTATCATTGAATTACAGGAGAATTTGGATGAGTGGACAGCACCGCTTCTATTTACGAATCTGGTAAAAAATGGTATCTACACAGTTCCGCGTGATTTAAGCTTCCTGTGGGTTAAGGAGCGGATCATTCCAAGTGGGAGACAGAATATCAGCGCAATCCTGAAGAATCATAAGATGGATGCCTACGACGAAATGAAGTTTCTGGAATTGGCAAAGGCACGATGCTCGCAGGACAATCTGTGTATCAAGAAGATCGACCAGCTTCCTGCATATGTGGTAGCGCGCGCGGAGAAGCATGTTGTGGATTGTGTACCTTGTGCAGAGCATAAGGTTCTTTGCTTTTTTGTAGATGGGACTGTGAAGAAAATTGATTTGCAAGAGATCCAATCCGTCATGGGAGTGGATAAGGTTCTTCGAAATGCACCATTGTATCGATCCTGTCAGGTAGGAACCGGTGGATATTCGATCACGTTTGATGATTCCATTGACATACCTGCATGGATTCTTTATGATGAAGGCGTGACAATTCCTTTATCACAGGATGATTTTATCTGCTTTGCCAGAAATAATCTGCTGGACACGACAGAATGTTGTGAGGTTCTGGATTGTTCCAGACAGAATATCTCCTACATGGTAAAGCGTGGACAACTAGAGGAAGTCAAAGTAAATGTAAAGGGAAATCTATATCGGAAGGGCGATGTCCTGAAGAATATGTGGTAGTTTAAGATGAGTAAACAAAAGAGAAAAATATTGCAACAGGGGTTCATCAAATCCCTGCCGATTTTATGTAGTTATATTTTCTTAGGGGCGGCCTATGGCATGCTGATGGAGAATGCGGGGTTTTCGTGGATGTATTCGCTGCTTGCGAGTGTGACGGTTTATACCGGCGCGTTTCAGTTTATGCTGATTACATTTCTGTCAAGTGGCGCATCCATCGCGACGATTGCGATTTCTGCGCTTTTAATGAACAGCCGCCAGTTCTTCTATGGACTGACCTTTCTTGAAGAGTTCCGGCAGATGGGGAAGCGGAAGTGGTACATGATTCCGACGCTGACCGACGAGACCTATGCGGTCAACTGCACCTTGACGGATGAGGAATACCCGGACAAGGAAGAAAAGCATGGAATCATGTTTCTGGTTGCTGTGTTCAGCCATTGCTACTGGGCGATCGGTTCGGTGCTCGGCGGTGTGCTGGGACAGATTATTCCGTTCGATATGACCGGTATTGATTTCTGTATGACGGCACTTTTCGTGATTGTTTTTATCGATCAGTGGGAGCATGCGACGAGTCACAAGCCGGCGCTCATTGGATTAGGCGTGGCAGTTATATGTCTGTTGGTTTTCGGAAAGACTGCATTTATGCTGCCGGCACTTTTGATCGTATCGGGCATCCTGCTTGTGATGACGCGCGCGGAGAACCGTGGTGAAGAAATTATAGAGGATGCGGATTCGGGTACAGATCAATGCCCGCCCGATCATTCTGCGGACAGAGAGGCAGGGGCGGACAGATGAGTACATGGCAGATTATTGGAATTATTTTGATGAGTGCATGTATCACAGTTTTGCTGCGTGCACTTCCGTTTCTTATATTCAAGGGGAATAAGACGCTGCCGAGACCGGTGCAGATACTTGGCAGATACCTGCCGCCTGCGATTATGGCAGTGCTGATTGTGTATTGCCTGAAGGATGCGAGAGGAGATTTCCTAGGGACGGGCGTCTGGCAGCTTCTGGCAGTGGTCGTTGTGGCGGTCAGTTACAAATGGAAGTACAATACATTTTTGAGTATCCTGCTTGGAACAGTCTGTTATATGGTGCTTCTGCGGATTTTCTAGTTCGCGCATAAAAAATGGCTAAAAATCAGGGGTTGCAACCATCGGTTGACAAATTGTCCGTGCGGCTTTCTTGTGTGTAACGGAGAAAATTCGTACGATAAGAACATCAAATATGCCATGTGGATGGCAGGAGGAGGCGCTTATGATATTAGCGGATAAGATTATTAACTTGCGAAAAAAGAATGGTTGGTCTCAGGAAGAACTGGCACATAAATTAGGAGTGAGCCGGCAATCCATTTCCAAATATGAAGGGGCACAGGCAGTTCCGGATTTAGATAAAATATTGAAGCTTAGTCAGATCTTTGGTGTGACGACGGACTATCTCATTAAAGATGAGATGGAAGAGGAGATTTATACCGGGGAGGATTCTTATGAAGAAGACAAACCACAGTATAAAGTGACAATGGAAATAGCAAGTGAGTTTCTGCAGATTAGAAAAGAGGCTGCAAAAAGAATCGCATTTGCAACGTGGCTCTGCGTGATATCACCAATCTGCCTGATCGTGTTAGGGGCAGCCAGCGAAGTGGAAGCGTTTGGAATCGGAGAAGACTTTGCAGGTGGAGTTGGAATGTGTGTGATGTTCATATTGGTTGGAATTGCGGTTGCAATTTTTGTATGTACCGATATGAAACAGAAGAAATTTGAATTCTTAGAGACAAAATGCTTCGAGACAGAATATGGTGTGACAGGAATGGTCAAGGAACGCAAAGAACAGTTCCATGAGCGATATGTGCGTTACAATGTGATTGGTGTTACATTGTGTATATTTTCTATGATTCCGCTCTTTGGCGGTCTAGCTATATTCGGTGATCGGGACTTCCCGATTGTATGTATGGTAGGGATTATGCTGTTTCTGATTTCTTGTGGTGTATATTTCTTTGTGCTGGGAGGAACGCAGATGGCTGCCATGGAGAAGCTTCTGGAAGAAGGCGATTATACAAGGGCAAAAAAGAAAATCAGCGACAAGATGGGTGCATTTTCACTTGCGTATTGGCTGGGTTCAACAGCGATTTTTCTTGGTATCAGCTTTATCACGAACGATTGGAAAGATGCTTGGATCGTGTGGCCGATTGTTGGCGTATTGTATGCGGCTGTACGTGTGATCGTGGAGCATGTATGCAGTAAGGAAAAATAGCCATTGTATTGACAAATATTATTTTCTCCAGTATAATGTATAAAAATAGTAATAATTACTACTTTTGAAAGGAGAAAAGAGTTATGGCAAATAAGTACGCAGGAACACAGACAGAGAAGAATTTATTGGAGGCATTTTCGGGCGAGTCACAGGCACGAAACAAGTATACGTATTTCGCTTCCAAGGCAAAGAAGGACGGGTTCGAGCAGATCGCATCCCTGTTCCTGAAGACCGCAGACAATGAGAAAGAGCATGCAAAGATGTGGTTTAAGGAATTGAATGGAATCGGAAGCACGGCTGAGAATCTGGTTGCAGCGGCTGATGGCGAGAACTACGAGTGGACCGATATGTATGAGGGCTTTGCAAAGACGGCTGAGGAAGAAGGCTTCCCAGAACTTGCAGAGAAGTTCCGTCTCGTTGGTGCCATCGAGAAGCAGCATGAGGAACGCTATCGCGCACTTCTGCATAATGTGGAGATGCAGGAAGTATTTGCGAAGAGCGAAGTGAAGGTATGGGAGTGCAGAAACTGCGGACATATCGTAGTTGGCGAGAAGGCGCCGGAGGTTTGCCCGGTATGCGCACATCCACAGTCTTACTTTGAGGTACATGCAGAGAATTATTAAATAGAATGTGAGAAAGGGCTGTTGCTTAATTTTGAGGCAACAGCTTTTTTTATCAAAAATAGCGGTTGACTAATTCTATTTCAATACTATAATAGTTCTAAAAAGAACTAATTAAAAGAAGGAATTAAGAAATGAGACTTCAGACTCCATCCAATGTCTTTGACATGACGAAATGCCTGATGAAATTACAGGAAAAATATCTGGAAAGTGTGCGTTATGATTTTAATCTTAGCCGGATCGAGGTTATTATTCTTACGTTTCTGTACAACAATCCTTCCTATGATTCTGCACGGGATATCGTAGAATTTCGAATGTTGCAGCGGGGAAATGTGTCCGCAGCTGTAGATACTCTGGAGAAAAAAGGATATTTGACCCGACACGCAGATCCGGATGATAAGCGGATCATACACCTGAAACTCACAGAACAGACAGACGATATTGTATGTGCCATTGAGGAAAAACAGGAGGCGCTTGTATCGTGTATCTTTGCAGGATTTTCGGAGGAGGAAAAGATGAATTTTGCAGAGTACAATGAGCGATTGTATCAAAATGTAATGTCACATTTGAAATAGTGGAAATGATATCGAGTATAATACTAGAAATGAGGAAAAAGAAATGAAACAACAAAATGAAAACATGTCCGCACAATCCGACCGAGATTTCTTAGCAAAAGAGCCGATCGGCAAGCTGCTTGCGAAGCTGGCACTGCCAACCGTTGCGGCGCAGATGATCAACATGCTTTATAACATTGTTGACCGTATCTATATTGGGCATATCCCGGATACGGGGGCGCTGGCATTGACTGGCGTGGGTGTCTGTATGCCGCTCATCATGATTATAACTGCCTTTGCAGCGTTGGTTGGAAATGGCGGTGCGCCGCGGGCAACGATCTTCATGGGTAAAAATAAGAAAGATGACGCGGAGAAGATACTTGCCAATTGTTTCACAATGCAGATTCTCCTGTCAATCGTTTTGACGGTAGTATTGCTGATCTGGAATCGGGATTTCCTGCTCGCTTTTGGAGCAAGTGCCAATACGATCGAGTACGCGACATCATATATGAATATCTATGCACTCGGAACAATCTTCGTACAGCTTACCCTTGGCATGAATGCATTTATCACAGCGCAGGGCTTTGCGAAGGAAGGCATGCTGTCGGTTCTGATCGGCGCGGTCGTAAATATCATTTTAGATCCGATCTTTATCTTTGGACTGGATATGGGCGTCCGGGGTGCTGCGCTTGCAACGATTATTTCACAGGGCTGTTCGTGTGCGTGGGTGTTAAGCTTCCTGTTCGGAAAGCGAACTACACTTCACATCCGTGTGAAAAATATGGGATTGAAGGCAGCGTATATTCTTCCCTGCATGGCACTTGGTTCTGCCGTCTTTATCATGCAGGGCAGCGAGAGTATTATCTCGGTGTGCTTTAATTCCTCTCTCCTGAAATATGGTGGTGACATCGCAGTCGGCGCGATGACGATTCTGACGAGCGTGATGCAGTTTGCCATGTTGCCGCTGCAGGGCGTGGGACAGGGTGCACAGCCGATCATCAGCTATAATTATGGAGCGAAAAATGCATCCAGAGTCCGGGCGGCGTTCAAGCTTCTGCTCAAAGTCAGCCTGATCTATTCCGTGACGCTCTGGCTCTGCATCATGTGCTTCCCGAAAGCATTTGCAACGATCTTCACGACAGATGCAGCCTTGATCGCATTTACGAAAGATGCGCTCCGGTATTATCTGGCGGTTATGTTCCTGTTCGGAATCCAGATTGCCTGTCAGATGACATTCAATGCACTTGGAAATGCACCGGCATCGATCATTGTTGCAATCATGCGGAAATTCGTGTTGTTGATTCCGCTCATTTTCATCCTGCCGCATATCATTACGTTGGACAAGACGATGGCAGTTTATCTGGCGGAACCGATCGCGGACGTGCTTGCAGTGACATTTACATCGATCCTATTTTCGTTCCAGTTCAAGAAGGCATTGCGAGAGATGGAAAAATAAGATTGACAGATCGGCAATACGGGCGTATAGTAACATACATAAAAAGGGAATGAGGTTCTCCCTCGGGTAACCGGAACTGCTTATTAAGCTGATGACTTCTACGATATTGATCGCAGAAGGTGTCAGCTTTTTTTGAGCTTACGAACTTTCTGTGAGGAGGAACCGCTATGAACGAAGTTCATACTTAAAATCGGTTCCGACGATCTGCCGCCGAACGAATGTGAGGGGGCGTTACAAGTTATCCTAAGGAGGAAAATATGTTAACATCACTTGCACTTATCTTTCTGGTTGGACTTGCCATGTCCGCCATCTGTAAGCAGATCCGTCTGCCGGGCATTATCGGCATGCTGGCGACAGGAATCGTACTCGGTCCCTATGTGCTGGATCTGTTGTCCCCATCGATACTTGGAATCTCCGCGGATCTGCGGAAATTGGCACTTGTCATCATCCTGCTCAAGGCGGGACTGTCGCTGAATTTGTCGGATCTGAAAAAGGTCGGACGCCCGGCAATCCTGATGTCGTTTGTACCGGCATCGTTTGAGATCTGCGGGTATATCCTGTTTGCACCGATGATTCTTGATGTGACATGTGTGGAGGCAGCAGTTATGGGAGCCGTCATGGGTGCGGTTTCTCCAGCCGTCGTTGTACCGCGTATGGTGAAACTCATGGAGGAAGGCTATGGAACGAAGAAAGGAATCCCGCAGATGATACTGGCGGGGGCATCTTGCGATGATATCTTCGTGATCGTGTTATTTACAACATTTCTGCAGATGGCACAGGGAGGACATGCGAATGCGAAGGATTTTATCAATATTCCAATCTCAATCGTGTTGGGAATCATACTTGGTTGTATCGTTGGCTATCTGATGTACCAGTTCTTCGAGCTTGCATATAAGAAGAATCACTGCGTGCGTAACTCGACGAAGCTGATCGTGATCCTGGGTATGTCATGTCTGCTGCTTGCGATCGAGGAGTGGGTATCTGCATATGTGGCAGTGTCCGGACTTCTGGCAGTTGTCAGCATGGCGTGTATGCTCAAGGTGAAGAGCACGACATTTGTATCCAAGCGGTTGTCAGAGAAATTCGGTAAGCTTTGGATTGCCGCAGAAGTAATCCTGTTCGTGCTGGTTGGTGCCGCGGTCGATATCCGGTATATGGCGAAGGCTGGGGCAATGGCATTATTGATGATCGGGGTAGCATTGCTGTTTCGTGCGGTTGGTGTCTGTATCTGCATGCTTGGCACGAAGCTTACATGGAAGGAACGGTTATTCTGTATTATCGCGTATCTTCCGAAGGCTACCGTGCAGGCGGCAATTGGCTCTGTGCCTCTGGCAGCCGGACTTTCCTGTGGCACGCTCGTGCTTTCCGTTGCGGTCATGGCAATCGTGATCACAGCACCGATTGGTGCACTTGGTATCGACAGTACATATAAACATTTACTGGAAAAAGAATAAACATGGTTTATAAGAATTCTGATTAACGAATGTCATCAGGTCATACGAGATAATAAGAAGGTCGTAATTTGGGAGGAATATCAGGAAGAAGGCCGGGAAGCGGAATAAGAAAACGCTGTATATAGGAAATATTGACAAGTCCCGCCAAAGTGCTTACACTAGTAATGAGAAAATTAAATAGAAAGAAGTGTATTTATGACAGAAGAGAAAAGAAAGACTAGCAGAGAGCAGCACTTGGCGGTACGACTTGTCGTATATTTCATTGGGTTATTTATCATGACACTCGGCGTATCCATGTCGGTGAAATCCAATCTGGGTGTATCCCCGGTCAGCTCCATTCCCTACACCATCACTTGTATCTTTGGTTTGGAAATGGGTAAAGCGACCATCATATTTCATGTATTTTTAGTAATTCTGCAAATCCTTATTCTGCGAAAAGATTTTCAATGGAAGAATTTGTTACAGGTTGTGGTTGGCGTTGTATTCGGATATTTTACAACATTTTCCAACCATTTATTTACATATTTGCCAGTACCACCGAATCTGGCAATTCGTCTCGTAATGATGCTTGGCAGTACAATTTTGATTGCAGCGGGTATCTTCTTTTACCTGCCGGCAGACATTATACCGCTGGCTGGTGAGGGAGCCATGAAAGCAATTTCTGACAAGACAGGAATCGTATTCAGTCGTGTCAAGATTGGCTTTGATGTGACGATGGTTGTGATTTCCTTGATATCCTGTCTGGCTGTTCTGCACAAGCTTGGCTCCGTCGGTATCGGAACCGTGATTGCAGCAATTTTAGTCGGCGTGAACCTTGGCATCATTACGAAGTTGTTCGGAAAACAACGTGACCGCCTGCTCCATCGTGACACCGGCCTGCATCTGGATTAGTAAGATTAAAAATAAATAAAAATCAAAATATTAAAAATTCAACTTTCAAAAAATAAATAAAAATTCAGAAATAAAAATAAAAAAAGAAATCAAAGGAGGAGCGTTGACACGCTTCTTTTTCTTGTTGTACTCTGTATACAGTACACGAAAACGAAAGCATGGATTGAAGGAGGTAACGATTATGTCAGCAACAAAATGTGCAACGGATGATGTATCTGAATTGTTCCCAGCGGTAGCAACTCCGCCGTTTGAGGATCTCACATGTCTGGAGAATTACTGGGGAAGAAAATGGGGACAGAACTGTGAAACCGGAACTCTGCATATGGTTATGCTGCACCGACCGGATGTGGAGTTAAATACGATTGATCCAAGTAAATACAACGAAGAATATAATGCAATCATAGGCGATAACAAGGAGTATTACTGGATTGGAAAAGAGAAGCCGGATATTGCGAAGGCGGCAGCCCAGCATGATGCATATGCACAAATCTTAAAGGATAATGGTGTGGAGATTGTCTATACAAACAAGAATAACAAGCCAAACCTGACAAAGACGATCAATTGCTGTGATGTCGGAATCACAGTTCCGGGTGGCATGATCGTATGTCGAAATGCCCCATATATGCGAAAAGGCGAGGCATGTGTTGCGACGAAGACACTGGGGGCGATTGGAATGCCGATTCTCCGTACAATGAATGGCACGGGTGTTGCGGAAGGCGGAAATTGTCTGTTCTTAGATGATAAGCATGTCTGCATTGGGCTTTCCACGCGAACCAATCTGGAGGGAATCCGCCAGGTACGGGAGATTTTAAATCCGATGGGAATTGAGCTGATTGTGATTCCTTGTCCGGGTTATATGCTTCATATCGATGGTATGTTTGCTATGATCGATCACCGGGAAGCATTGGTCGATGTGGATATTACTCCATATTTTGTGTTGGAGAAGATGAAAGAACTTGGAATCAATATTATTAAGAAAGATCCAAGAGACGATGTATTTGTAATCAATTGTGTACCACTTGGCAATAAGAAGATTGTCATGCAGAAGACCGCACATTCGGAGTACACGAAAGAGATTCTGCGTAAGAGAGGATACACGCTGTTTGAGGTTGAATACGATGAGGCAGGAAAGGCAGGCGGCGGCTTACATTGTGCAACACTGCCGTTAATTCGTGATTATGTAGATTTCTCAAGTTTGTAAAAAAGAAGGGATGCTATATGCCGAAGATAGTTGTTTGTGATATGACATATGAGGAAGCAGAATTTGAGAAGATATGTGCACTGTTTCGGAAGATGCTGCCCGAATCTGAAATCCGGCATTATGTACCAGATGAAAATTATGTACAGGAACTGGCTGATGCAGAATATATTCTTACCTCTTATATTCCGTTTGGAAAAAAATATTTTGCGGCAGCAAAACAATTACAGGCAATCTCTGTGACTGGAACGGGGTATACCAATATTGACTGTGCAGCAGCAAAAAAATATAAGGTAGCTGTGTATCATGTGTGTGACTATTGTACGCAGGAGGTGTCGATTCATGCGGTAGCGATGATGTTAGCACTTATGCGGGGACTGAAAAAACAGGATCATCATATCAATCGTTCCCTGAAATGGGACTATACATATGCAAGTGTAACTGTCCCATATGGAAAGAATGTTGTAATCTATGGATTTGGAAAGATTGCGAAACAGACGGCTGCAACTCTGACAGCTTTTGGAATGCATGTATATGTTGTATCAAGGCATGCGGGGATTGAGGCGGTCAGACGGCATGGCGCAGAAAAAATAGAGCCGGAGGATGTGGCTGCGGTGGCAGACGTTATAATCAATCATCAGAGTGCAGATGGATTGCCCGTGCATTATTTTGATGAGGCCTGGTTTTACAGTCTGAAGAGACGTCCATTGTTCATCAATGTAGGACGGGGAATTTCAGTAGATGAGAATGCACTTTGTGATGCTTTGGATGCCGGCCTTGTGTCAGGTGCGGGTATAGATGTGTTGGAGAATGAGAACCCAGACTTGAAGAATTGTAAATTATTACATCGTGGAAATGTGATTCTGACACCACACAGTGCATTTTATTCGGAACGCTCCATGAACGAATTGCGGACGCAGGCATGTATGAATCTGGTCAATCATATGCGTGGAGAACCGGATTATGCGGGGAATCGTGTTGTGTGAATGCAGGTTACCACGGAATAGGGGATGATGAAATATGTTATTGCTACAACAGATGCTGGTACTTTTTTTTTATATGGGAATCGGCTTTGTCTGCGGAAAAAAGAATATTATAACCGATGATGTCGCAAAGACCTTTTCATGGATTGTCGTAAATATTGCGAATACTGCGCTGATTTTATCGGCAGGTGTTTCCGATACAAAAACGGTGACAGGAAAGGCATTGGCGACTACGTTTGTTGTGGCAATTGGTGTCTTTTTCTTTCTGATTTTGTTAGGATATCTGCTTGTGCCATTATTACGGGTTCCGGCTGCGGATAAAAGTGTGTTCCGTGTTATGACAATTTTCTCCAATATTGGATTTATGGGGTTTCCTGTCATATCCGCGGTATATGGAGAGGAGGCGCTGCTTTATGCATCCATATTTTTATTCCCCTATAATATTTTGATTTATACATATGGCATCTGTGCAATGAAGAAGGAAAATGACGGCAGCGGGAAAATGCAGTGGAAGAAGATCTGTAATGCAGGTGTGATTGCAGGCATTATTTCACTCATTTGTTATCTGGCAGATGTGCAGGTATCCGCCTTTGTACAGACCGCCGTCAGTGGATTAAGTGGTCTTACCGCTCCACTCAGTATGATCGTGATCGGACAGTCTATGGTTCACCTGCAGATCATGGATTTGATTACAGATGTCCGGTTATTGATATTTTCAATCATAAAGTTAATTTTGATACCAGTCTGTGGCATATTGCTGCTTCGGATATGGATCAGGGATTCGATGCTGCTGGGGGTATGCCTGATCATGTTTGCAACTCCGGTTGGAAGTATGACAGCGATGCTTGCGCAGCAATATGACGGAGATTATATGCTGGCGTCGAAAGGTGTATCCCTGACAACGATTTTGTCCGTGCTGACAATCCCGCTGGTATCAGAAATTGTAATGTAAAAAGAAAAAAGGAGTGATGGCTATGGCAACATTACAGGAATACATGGATCAAAGTACAATTCCGAACATGTTTGAATCGGAGGTGTTTTCTGAAGTCTGGGGTACGGATTTTGGTGTAGACAACTCGGTAGGAAAAATCCGGAAGATGTTAGTACACAGACCGGGCGTTGAAATTGAACAGCTAAAGGATGGCGTTTTCGAGGAAGAGGCAGGCGCAAGAATCCTGCGGGGAAATGGAAGAATCCGAAATTATTTTAAGGATACGGAGCTTCCGGATCTTGGGAAAATGCAGTATCAGCATGATGCGATGACACAGATATTAAAAGAGGAAGGCATAGAGCTTGTCAATCTGGAGGATGAAAGTCATTATTGGACAAATCTGTTATTTGCGCGGGATGTTGCCCTGATGGTTCCAAAGGGAGCAATCCTGACACGCTTTGCCATGTATTTTCATGCAGGTGATCCATTTGTGACACAGAAGATGCTGGCAGAACAGAAGATTCCAATTCTTGGAACGATTCAGGGAGCAGGTAGTATAGAGGGAGGATCATTTTCTATGCTTGATCCCAAGACTGCGATTGTCGGGCGTTCCGTCCGTATCAATGATGCGGGAATCGGGCAGCTTCGTGCGCTGCTTTCTTATCAGGGAATTGAATTGATCGTTGTTGATCTTCCGGCGTATTATATCCATCTGGATGAAGCGTTTCTTCCTGTGGATAAGGATAAGATTCTGGTCAGCACATTTATATTGCCACACTGGTTCCTGAAGATGCTGAAGGAGCGGGGCTATACATTGATCGAGACAGACATGGATGACCCGAAGCTTACGAATAACTGTATCGCTTTGAAACCAGGTAAGGTATTGTTCTCAGAGGCCGGTGTGCGGACACGTAAGAATCTGGAGAAAGCCGGTGTGGAAGTACTCACTGTGGATATCACAGAAATCAATAAAATGGGTGGTGGTATTCACTGCTCTACATTGCCACTGAAAAGAGACAGTCTTGTGTAATGCAGGATAGATGTTAATACAAAGGAGGTACAAATCTATGATTGATCAGACACAGCGCGCATGGTGCCATGCAGTATCCCATATGTTTCCGTCGGAGGCAGAGCCTTGCTTTGAGACGCCGGATCTTCTGGAGAAATATTGGGCAGGAAGAAAATGGGGAATGAACAGTGAGATGGGGCAACTTCGTATGGTTATGCTGCATCGCCCGGACGAGGAGATCAATACGATTGATGAAAGCAAGTATGATCCTTCGTTAAATGCTATTATTGATGTAGAAAAAGGATATTATTATGGTGGTAAGACAAAGCCGGATCTTGCCAAAATGCAGGCAGAGCATGATGCATATGCAGATGTGCTTCGTAAGAATGGTGTAGAAGTCATCTATAATAACAAATTTACAAACCCTGGTCTGGTAAACTGCATCAATACAAGAGATATTGGTACAGCAATTCCGGGCGGTATTATCATTGGCAGAGGTTCAAACCATATGCGCCGGGGCGAGGAGCTTGCAGCTACGCGGACGCTGGCAGAAATCGGTATGCCAATCTTAAAGACGATTCATGGAACAGGAACCTTTGAGGGCGGAAACTTCATGTTCTTAGATCCAAAGCATGCAATGTGTGGATATTCGACAAGAACAAATCTGGAAGGCTTACGGCAGTTAAGGGAAACGCTTGCGGATATTGGCATTGAATTATTTATTGTACAGGTACCGGGACATGACCTGCATATTGATGGCATGATCACGATGATTGACTATGATCTGGCACTTGTGGATCTGCGTACAGTACCGTTTGCATTGCTGGAGAAGCTGAAGGAACTTGGAATCCGTTATATTGAAAAGGCACCGGACGAGCGTACAACCGCCATCAATCTGGTTCCAATCTGTGCAAAGAAAGTAGTTATGATTAAGGGATTTGGGAAGACTGCTGACATTTTGTACAAGAATGGAATTGATGTTATCGAGGTGGAATATGAGGAGTGTATGAAGAAAGGGGGTGGACTGCACTGCGGTACACAGGCATTGATTCGTGATTTTGTATAGCGTGTGATTCAAAAGGCTCTACCCATTTTGGGTAGAGCTTTTTTGTGTTTGCGCGCCATGGGCGCGCTCTAACGGGTGAAAGTCCCGAACA
>ERZ808240.1277-NODE-1277-length-31684-cov-6.305226_pt1 | contig 31684 bp, 19 predicted proteins | sample MGYA00521084_ERZ808240 | MGnify/ENA primary metagenome ERZ808240 (study PRJEB31516, sample SAMN03275571) | gut metagenome | biome: mammalia-associated habitat; material: feces | host: Papio cynocephalus | place: Kenya | collected 2012-08-06 ... | reverse complement strand
GCACTTCAAATATAAAAATAATTATGAACACCTACTTATAAATTAATTTTGAATACCTACTTATTAAATGCCTATTTAGGTATAGCATTTGTGCAAAGTTAGTTTATTTAGCTTATGTCAGCCTTTAAAACCCTACGAAATATATGGTGTTAAAGGAAAATAGGTGAGAAATAATGTGTACAATCATAAAAGGAGAAACATGGTAATTTTGCATTATAAATAAGTGCTCATAATTACTTTTAAATTTGAAGTGCTTACCGATAGTTTGCTCAAACTCGATGTTTATTTGTGGGACGAACAATGCAAACAAGGTATTCCTATTACCATCATGCCACGGTCTTTGCCCATTGACACGCTGTCATTTGTTGATTGGTGGCTTATTCACGAACTGTGTATGAATGCCGAACCTAATGGTCCACGAAGTTGCTATGTTCGCATCACATCGTCCGACACTTTGAAAGCTGGTCCCGTGTGGGATTTTGATATGGCTTTCAACGAAGTGGGGGTGGATGATGGTGGCGACTTGCGTCCCGAAAAGTTTAAGTATGCCAAGGTTTTGCCCCCTTTCTTAAAAAACAAACAAATACGCTGGCTTACAACCGATTCGCTTTATTGCGCAAACGCTCTCTTGCTCAATGGCCTTATTGGCGACCCACATATTCGTTCGTTATCGCGTAAGCGGTGGAACGAACTGCGTCCTCGCTTTAAACGTTTGAATACTTATATAACACATTGTGGAAAACTACTCAAAACACAGGCCGAACGCGACCAAACTCTATGGAATAGTAAGGAGCCAGCACGCTTCGCCCCATCGGTTACATGGGACGAGGCTATAAAACGCTTGCTCACAACATATAATAAGCGAATAAGCGCATTGGATGCCGCGTTTAATAAGTAGGGCGTGTGCTACTAAAACAATAAGTAAAAAGCTAGTGCTCAAAATTATGTTTGATTGGTATTGAAACAGGCTTTTATAGCCATTTAAACATAATTTTGAGCACTACTTATATGCGCAATTTAGACTTTAGTTTTTAAGCCTTATTACCACTCAACCTTTTCGTTTAGGATAACACCATCTGTTGCATCCTCAGAGGTAAAGTTACCTCCCCTATATTGTACACAAAGCATTACTAAAGGAGTTGTGCCGTTGTTGCGAACCGAACGCTTACCATTGGGGCTAACCCTAACAACACTGCCCTGGGTAATGGGAAACACGTGGCCATCTACCTGAAACTCACCATTGCCACTAAGGAAAAAGTAAAGTTCTTCGTGGGTTTTGTGGGTGTGAAGAAAACCTGTTTCAGTGCCAGGAGCGAACGATTGAAAAGAAAACTCGCTGCCTGTAGCTCCTACCAAAGTACCACCAAACACCTTTCCAGGAATCTTTACTTCGGGCGAGAGGGTTAATAAGTACTCATTGAGTTCAGCAAACTTGCCGAAGTCTACGGCTGTAACATTTTGCTCTTTGATAATTGTTTTTGCTTCTTTCATTTGTTGTATGTATTTATGTTCTTTGGTTTTTATGTAGTGCAAAAGTAAGGAGAATACTCTTTTTTTTCAAGAGGGTACTTTGGGGTGACGTAGTTACTTTGAGGTAAGTATTTCTCAAAGTCAAGTTAAAGCGTTATAGCTTTTTAAAATAGATTAACCATATGGCATGATGCTTATTAGCAGAAAGTTAGTTACTTTTGTATAGTAATGATGAAAATGAATGAATAAAAAGATGGTAAATGAATAATGATATAACTGAAATGGTATTTAAAGACTGCCCCATTCGCAATGTCTTGGCACATATTTGCGGCAAATGGTCGTTGTTGGTGCTTTATGTTATAAATCAAAACAATAACATACGGTTTAACGAACTACATAAGGCTATTCCCGATATATCGCAAAAGGTGCTGACCACAACACTACGCGGGTTAGAGACATACGGCTTTGTAGTTCGTAGGGCTTATGCAGAAGTTCCGCCAAGAGTAGAATACTCACTAACAGATAGAGCTCGCTCGTTTATTCCCTTAATGGAAAAAATGATAGTTTGGGCACAAAATAATATGGCGGGTATCATGTATGATAAAGAGCGTTATTCAAGATAAAAAGTTGATGTGATAAATTACAACTATTTGTGTAGATAGTTCTTAGTGTGTAAAACAATCATGCAAAAATGAGGTATTTACGCTCGGTTAATACTATCTTTGCAATGTGAATAAAGAAAGAATAAAAACAAAGAGCAAGGGATTGTTAGCTTCGCTCTGTTTATCTGCTATAGGTGCATACGCCCAAGCAGTCCCAACAGATACGTTGCAGCAATCACCTCGGGTAGATTACAGTCTGACGGTTATTACCGAAGGACAATGGAATATGACGCACCATCGTGGTGGATGGGCCAATAGGTTAGATGCCTCTTTGGGTGTAAGGTTGTGGCGCGATGCACGGTTTGAAGCGTCTGTATTAAGTACCTATCAGCCCACAGATGCAGTGGCCGATGTGCACCAAGATTTTTCAAATATCAATGCACCTAATCGTCCATTACGCTTGGTTCACTTTGGTTTGCAACAACAGTTTATTAATAATAAGCTAACTGCTTATGTAGGCTTGCGCCAGGCTGACGAGGACTATTTTAACACGCCTATGGCAGGATTGTCTACGGGGGCTTCGTGTGGTTGTGTGCCAACAGTGAACGATAATTACCACATTAATGTGTTTCCGCTCACCGCTTTAACGTTACATTTGAGCTATGCACCCAACGACAATTGGCTTGTGCAAGCAAGTGTGTACAACGGCAATGCTTACGACACTCTTGACCGCTCATTTCGCTTTCGGCCACATCGTGATGGACTGATTTCGCTTGGTTCTGTAAGCTATGTAGGCAAGAGTCGTACGGAGGATAGTTTTGCTCCCACATATTTGTTGGGGTGGAATTTTGGTCGTCATTTCCGCGAAACGTCGCAGCGTCGGCATGCACAAATAGGATTTTGGCTAACGGCAGAACAACCTATAACCCAAGTAGGACGGGTGGATGTGGTAGCAGCGGCAACTTTTTCGCACCAGTTTAAAGACCCCGAGGTAGCAAAAACCTACTATAATGCAACACTTTCGCTTGGGCATCTCACACGTAAGGGTGGTAACCTGGCTTTTGTTTTTAACAGAGCCTACTATCGCGATGCGCATGAGAGTGACTTTGAAACCACATTCCTTATGCCTTTAGGCAAAGGTTTCAGCATACAACCAGCTTTGCACCATTATAGCACAAGCGGCGAAAAACAATGGATGGGGCAACTGCGTGTGATATTAGAATTACCATAAAACAAAAAAGAAAATGCAGCTTGATGACACTTCTTTTCCGCTTATAACGGGCGATAGCACGTTTGATGTTGTGGTGCTTTGCGATGGCGATTATCCCACAAACCCAATTCCTGCGTCTATTCTGAAGCGTGCGCAGCATGTGTGTTGCTGCGATAATGCGGCATTGCGCTATATCACTGAAGGCAATATGCCACAAATCATTATAGGCGATGGCGACTCCTTGCCTAAGGATATTCAGCAGAAGTATGCTCATATAGTTAAGAGAATTGACGAACAAGAAGATAATGACCAAACTAAGGCAACTCGTTATTGCATTGAGCAAGGGTATAAACGAATAGCCTATTTGGGTAGTACTGGCAAACGCGAAGATCATACCATTGGCAATATATCTTTGTTGATGAGGTATTACAAGCAGATGGGACTTGAAGTGACCATGATAACAGATTATGGTTATTTTACACCAGCACATGGCAACATTACGCTAAAAACGTTTAAGGGGCAACAAGTTAGCATCTTTAATATGAACTGCACCTCACTGAGTAGTAATGGACTTAAATGGAATGTTTATGCTTTTGGCGAACTATGGCAGGGTACACTCAACGAAGCTATGGGGAATGAAGTAAATATACAAGCAGATGGATATTATCTGATATACAGAACCTTCAAGGCAAAAGAAAGTATTTAACAAATATCTAAAAAATGGCACTGTCTAATATAGAGAAACATTATAACAAACACCCTGAAGACTTGCGTCTATTGCGTAGGCATGGCATAGTAGAGTTTGAAACAACTATGCACCATCTGCATCGCTTTTTAACCCCAGGAATGCAACTATATGATATTGGTGCAGGAACGGGGCGTTACACTTCGGCTTTAATGGCTGAAGGCTATGAGGTGTATGCAGTTGAACTTGTAAAGCGCAATATTGACGTGTTTCTAAAGCGCGAACCGGCAGCTCATGTGGTGCAAGGCGATGCCAGAGACTTGGCATTTGTACCTACGGCATCGGCTGATATAACTTTGCTACTTGGCCCTCTTTACCACCTTATAGGCGATGAAGAAAAACTAAAAGCATTGAACGAGGCTAAACGTATAACCAAACCAGGTGGCTTGGTGTTTGTGGCTTACCTTATGAACGAGTATAGTATACTCTCTTATTGTTTTGACGAAGACAGAATAGGCGACTTGTTGGCTAAAGGCTTTGTTGATGAAAACTTTCATATTCAAGCTGCAGCCGACGAACTATATGACTATGTGCGTATTGACGATATTGACCGTCTAAATAAAAAGGCAGGTTTAGAACGCGTAACGATATTCTCTCCCGATGGGGCTGCAGACTATATGCGCACACGCCTAAACCATATGAGTAAAGAAACTTTTGCTCATTTCATAGCATACCAAAAGCGCATTTCGGAGCGTATGGACCTTATAGGTGCTGGCAGTCATGTGGTGGATGTGGTAAGAGTTTTATCATAATAAGATATTTTTTGCTACGAGTATTTATCAAAATATAACTATTGTAGCATCAAATAGCATAAAATCAATCCAAATATTTGGAACTTTAGCTTATTTATACACAACTTTGCAATGCGTTAGACCATAAAGAATGAACTAACGTAGGGGTGCTACCGTACACACCATTTTTATAGTGCGGATGCTGAGATTATACCCTCATAGCTGAACCAGGTAATACTGGCGTAGTGAAATTGTGTATATATTTTTGTTTCTACTTACTATATAAAAAAGCGGAAGCACCTACTTAATAATCATTCATACATTTAATACAATTAGTGTGGTATATGCCAACATGCTTGAATGCATGGTGCAATCTTGCAAAATGTAAGGATTGGGCATATAAGCAACACACTTAACTTAACTATTATTACTTTCATAAACCGAACGTATGAAAAGAAACATGTTGGTGTTTGCTGCTTTAACAGCAACCGCTCTAAACGTTAATGCTGCAGCTTTGGGCAATGTAAACAGTAACAAAGCTAAAACTCTTGCTACAAAAGTTGATACAGCAAGCATATCTTTGCAGGCTGCCAATGTGATATCTACCCGTGCGGGTAAGCACACTCCGATGGCTTATAACAACCTTACTAAAAAAGATATCCAAAGCGTAAACTATGGCAAGGATATTCCGTTCCTTTTGATGTTTACACCTTCGATTACTACAACATCTGATGCAGGTGCGGGTATTGGCTATTCAAGTTTTAGAGTGCGCGGTACAGACCCCTCACGTATCAATATCACTGCTAATGGTGTGCCAGTGAACGATGCTGAAAGTAACCAAGTGTATTGGACAAATATGGGCGACTTTGCATCAAGTGTAGAGAATATGCAGATACAACGTGGTGTGGGTACATCTACCAATGGTGCGGGTGCTTTTGGTGCAACCATCAATATGCAAACCGAAAATATTGGTGCAAAACCTTATGCAAGCATAGATCTTTCTGCTGGTAGCTATGCAAGTCACAAGGAAACCTTCCGCTTTGGTACAGGACTGATAAAGAACCATTGGGGCTTTCAAGGCAGATTGTCGCACATTGCAAGTGATGGCTATATAGACCGTGCATCTACTCGCCTCGACTCTTATTTCTTGCAAGGTGGCTATTTCGCAGACAAAACAGTTGTGAAGTTTGTTACTTTTAATGGTAAGGAAAAAACTTATCATGCTTGGAACTATCCTTCGGTTTTTGAAATGGAGCAGAATGGTAGCCGTCGTTACAACTCATGTGGTGAATATTATGACGAAGAGGGCAATGTACATTACTACAAGGATCAAAGCGACTTTTATCATCAACAACACTACCAATTGCTTTTGAACCAAATTATTACTCCTACACTTAAGTTTAATGCAGCATTGCACTATACAAAGGGCTTTGGCTATTATGAGGAGTATAAAACAGGTCGTAAGTTGGGTGAGTATCTGCTTAATCAATCAGATGCTGACTTCAGCAAGAAAACCGATCTGATACGTCGCAAATTAATGGATAATGACTTCTATGGTGCTATAGCCTCGTTTGATTATGATAACAAAAGCAACCTGCGTGCTACCATTGGTGGAGGTTGGAACCGCTATGATGGCGACCACTACGGAACAATTGTGTGGGCAAAGAATACTGAAGGCATTAAAGACCTTCAGCCCAACCACCAATACTACTTTAATAATGGCGACAAACGTGACGGCAATATTTATGGCAAGGTAAGCTATGAGTTTGTTAAGGGACTCAGCGCATATGTTGATTTGCAATATCGCCATGTAGACTATAAGATGGAAGGACCTTCTGACGCTTTCAACGGACATGAGCAACAGGTGTTCAACTTTGAACAGAAGTACGACTTCTTTAATCCAAAGGCAGGACTTTTCTATCAAATCAATCCTAACCATAATGTGTATGCATCATACGCTATGGCACACAAGGAGCCTACTCGTAACGACTTTGAAGAAAATGCTAATACGAAACTAAATGCCGAACAACTAAATGATTGGGAGTTGGGCTATAAGTATCAAAGTGAAAAGTTCTCTGCAGGTGTGAACTTCTACTACATGTTATATCGCGACCAGTTTGTATTGACGGGTGAACAAAACTCAATTGGTGAGTTTATCGCACGCAATGCAGGTAAGAGCTATCGTAGAGGCGTTGAATTGCAAGCTGCTTGGAGCCCGGTTAAATGGTTCCGTTGGGATGCTAATGCTACTTGGAGCCACAATCGTGCAAAGGATTGGACTGTTACTCTTGATGATGGCAGTGTAGCATCACTTGGAGACACTCCGCTTTCGTTCTCGCCCGACTTTATTTTCAACAACATCTTTACCTTTAACTATGCTGGTTTCCGTGCAAGTGTTACGAGTCAGTATGTGGGTAAGCAACGTCTTTCAAACACTGGCTTTGATTACTATGTGAGCGAGGAGACTGATGGCAATCATAATGTAAGCATGGTGTTGAAGCGTCATTTTATCACAAACTTAGACCTTTCTTACACATTCCGCTTGAAGGGTGTGAAGAGTATTACTGCTGGGTGTACGATGTATAACCTCTTCAGTGCTAAGTACTTTAACAATGGTTGGACTGCACCAAACTACAAGAAGGTTGATGGTAAGGTTGTAGCTTATACCTCAGACGACCGTTATGAAACGGGTTATGCTGCAAGTGCTCCATTCAATGTAATGGGACACCTTAGCATCAATTTCTAACGTAGAATCAAATAAAATAGTACTCTTATAAATTATAGTAGTTTGTGCCTATGCTGAATGTTCTATTTGGTATAAGGTGCAAACTACTATTTGGCTTTTTTTTAAAATACAATGTTTCTTGATATATTTACAACAATTTTAGGCCTGATATATATATTGCTTGAATATAAAGCAAGTATATGGTTGTGGCTTGTTGGAGTGCTGATGCCAGCATTAGATATATTGCTTTATTGGGAGCACGGACTTTATGGTGATGCTGCTTTGGCTGTTTATTATACAGTTGCTGGCATATATGGTTTCCTCGTTTGGCGCTTTGGTAGAAAATATAAGACAACATCAAAGTTAGATGACGAGTCAAAAGCCAATGTTAGCGATATGCCTATTACACACATGAAAAGAAAGTATTACTTGCCTGCTATCGTATTCTTTTTTGCGGCATGGGGAGCAACATGGTATTTGCTAAAAACATATACAAATTCAACAGTTCCGGTGTTGGATGGCTTTACAAATGCACTCAGTTTTGTGGGGCTATGGGCGCTTGCTCGTAAATATATTGAACAATGGTTCTTTTGGATAGTTGTGGACGTTATATCCTGCTATCTATATGTAGGAAAAGGCATACCCTTTAAAGCAGGGCTTTATGGCTTGTACGTTGTGATTGCAGTGGCTGGATATTTTAAATGGAAGAAACAAGTAGTTTCTCAAAAAAAAATAGTAATTTTGCCGTCAAAATCATAAGATAATAAAACACAATAAACACTCCAATGATTAAATCACAAGACATCAAGAAGGGTACTTGCATCCGTTTGGATGGCAAACTTTATTTTTGCATTGACTTCTTACATGTAAAACCAGGTAAGGGTAACACTATTATGCGCACCACATTGAAGGATGTAGTGAGCGGTCGTGTGCTTGAACGTCGCTTCAACATTGGCGAAGCACTCGAAGATGTACGCGTAGAGCGTCGTCCCTACCAATACTCATATGCTGAGGGTGATCAATATCACTTCTTGAACCAAGAGACTTGGGACGATGTTGTTATCGAACACGACCAAATCACTGGCGTTGATTTCATGAAGGAAGGTGATGTTTGCGAAGTTGTTAGCGATGCTTCAACTGAAACTATTCTTTATGCTGAAATGCCAGTTAAAACTCAACTAAAGGTTACTTATACAGAACCTGGTCTTAAGGGTGATACTGCAACCAATGCTACTAAGCCTGCAAAACTTGAAACTGGTGTTGAAATCCGTGTTCCTTTGTTTATCAACGAAGGCGAAACTATCGAGGTTGATACTCGCGATGGTTCATACTTGAGCCGTGTAAAAGCATAATCAAGGTATAGATTGGCTTTTTGGATATAAATAAGCGAAAGCATCTTTGTCACTCTTTTGGCGACAAGCGCTTTCGCTTATTTTATGTATATATTAAGAAAAGCAGATGTTTCTTGTTGTTGAGAATATCTGCTTTTTTATTTTATAAATAATATTGAAAACCTACTTAATAAACTTCTACTTCGCTTGCTAATCTTTTAGCCTTGTCGTGTAGATTGTCTAGGTTACCATCTAATGGCCCGTTACAAACAACAACTCCCATACGGCGATTTTTGCGTGTGGTAGGTTTGCCAAATATACGTATGTCGGCATCCTCTTCGCATGTATTTTCTATTCCGCGATATTGGGGTTGCTCGTTGCTTTCAATGGGTGAAAGTATTACGGCACTTGCTCCAATGCGCATTTGTTTGATGCAAGGGATGGGTAATCCTAATATGGCACGAAGATGCAACTCAAACTCATTAAAGTTTTGTGTACCAGCCAATGTTACCATACCTGTGTCGTGTGGACGAGGTGAAAGTTCGGAGAAATATACACCATCTTTATGGCTCAAAAAGAACTCAACGCCCCAAATGCCTGCACCTGTGAGTGCGTGTGTTACTTTGTCAGCCATACGCTCTGCTTCGGCCAAATGTTCTGGAGCAATGTGGGCTGGTTGGAAGCTTTCGCGATAGTCTCCGCCTTTCTGCACATGGCCAATAGGAGGGCAGAATAGGGTGGGGCCATCCTTTTGTGTAACGGTGAGTAAGGTTATTTCGCTATCAAAATGTATGAATTCTTCAATGATAACTTCGGCAATATCGCCACGGCTACCCTCCATTGCATACTGCCATGCATGCTGAAGTTCGTCTTCGTTTTTTACCAATGATTGTCCTTTACCTGATGACGACATCAGTGGCTTTACAACACATGGAAAACCTATTTCCTTAGAGTGTTCCACTAATTGCTCGTACGAGGTGGCATAGAAATATTTTGCAGTTTTAAGACCTAATTCTTTGGCAGCCAAGTCGCGTATAGCCTTGCGGTTCATCGTGATGTTTACTGCACGTGCAGAGGGTACTACTTGAATACCTTCCTTTTCAAAATCGTAAAGGCGTTCAGTTCTAATTGCTTCAATTTCTGGAACAATAAGGTCGGGATGATGCTTTTCTACTGCTTTCTCTAATGCCTCACCATCAAGCATAGAGAATACTTCAAATTCGTCAGCTACTTGCATAGCGGGAGCGCCTGCATAAGAGTCGCATGCTATAACGTGCTGACCTAAGCGTTGTGCAGCAATGGTGAACTCTTTTCCTAATTCGCCAGAGCCAAGAAGCAATATCTTTTTCATCAGATTGTTAGATAATTGTATGTAATATATATAGGATTGCCGTAGAATATAGAAAACATGAATTGTTTGTATAATACCCATGTTGTGTTATATTGCAAAGTTACGTCTTTTAATGTTATAATGGCTATTTTAATTGGGGTTTATTAGTTTGATTGGCAAATTTTGACTCAATGAAAGAGTTTTTTGGGGTTGAAGCATGTGGATAAAATAAAACTCTGTATGTTTTGTATCTACATACAGAGCTTATAGCCAAGTTTTGACTTCTTAGTTGATTTTTAATTGCAGTTTGCACGATATACTATTGGCAAAAAAGAGTGCTTCTTTTTCATTGTCCAATTGTGAATTGTATAATCTTGCAAATGCTTTGATGATGTTTAATGTCTTTTCGTTAGGACATTTAATGTGTTGGGCTTGCGTAGAATGTTTCATAGGCATCAGTTTGCTTATTGATAATTGGCTATGAGTGGATTAATGGTTTTAACTTATAGTACTTTACTTAAAGTACATCAGTATATCATCACTCGCTCTTTATCATATAAACGCTAAAATGCCTTTTTTATTTTGTTTTGGGGTGTCTAAAAGTAAACATTCTTGTAAATTAGTATGTTTGTATATTCATTTCTTTAGCCATAGCTTTCATGTTTTTTAGTGCATAATGCATTCTACCAAGTGCAGTGTTGATGCTTATGCCTTTTATTTCGGCTATTTCTTTGAAACTTAATTCTTGATAGTAGCGCATAAACACAACTTCTCGTTGGCTTAGAGGAAGTTTTTCGATGAGTAGCTTCACATCATTAAGTGTTTGCTCTTGAATGATTTCGCTCTCTCTATTAACAACCCATAGATTTGTTTGGTTGTTTATATACTTGTCTTCGTCTTGGTGATAGTATAAGTTTTCACTTGCTTCACAACGTATTTGGTCTATCAGCAGATTGTGCGCTATGCGTGTAAGCCAAGCATAGAACTTGCCTTTTTCGTTGTATCTGCCTTTACGTAAGTTTACGATGGCTTTAACAAATGTTTCTTGAAACAAATCGTCTACAATATCATCGTTTTTCACATAAAAAGAAATGTATGTGTACAACTTATCTTTATATCGCAACAAAAGCTCGTCAAAAGCTTCGTTCTGACCAGCACAAAATAATGAAACCAACTGCTCGTCGGCTATCATGTTATAGTTTACCATTACTTTTATTTTTTTGAAGCAGACGTTAGGTAGGGTATTTTTAACGTCGTCTGCTAATTAAGAGTAATGTTTAATCGATAGGCTTTAAATTTTTATGCAAGCTATTTTGTTTAAATAGTCTGGTAGTTATGATATTTAGTGAAAAGTTTATATGTTGAAATACCTGTACTATTAGATACTTGATGGAAACGTTTGTTCTTTCTACATACGTTTATGTGATATTTCGTGTACAAATGTATATTTTTGTACTGTAATATCAAAGCATTTGGCGTTTTTTATATTAAATAGTAGTGATTATGCAGACGGATTTGTATACAGATTATGCGCATTTTATCCATAATTATTTCAAAAATAAGGTTCAAAAGATACCTGTTGATATGGGGTGCACTTGTCCTGTGCGAGATGGTAAAATATCGCGAGGTGGCTGCTCTTTTTGCAATGGCAGGAGCTTTGTTCCTCGATTTGCTAATGCGGCAGATGATGTTGTAAATCAGATAAAAAGTGGTATGACTTTTTTCAAGAAAAAAACTAAAGGAAAGATGGTTGATTATTTAGTTTACTTTCAGTCTGGTACAAACACTTATCTGCCTGTAAGTAAGGCACTTCCTATTGTTGAAGCTGCTTTAAAGGTTGATGGTGTTAAAGGTTTTGTGTTTTCCACTCGTCCAGATTGCATAAAAAACGAGTGGTTGGATTTTCTTAACGATTTGGCTTCAATGGCTTTTGTTGAAGTTGAATTGGGGGTAGAATCTGTGAATGACAATGTTTTAGCTTGTATCAGAAGAGGACACAATACAGAATGTTCAATAAGGACAATTGAAAATTTGCATGCACTAAACATACCAGTATGTGCGCATATGATATTAGGGTTGCCAGGTGAAACTACTCAATCAATGTTAGAACAAACGTCTTTTGCTAATAAGCACCAGATTGAAGTAGTAAAGCTACACCAATTGCAAATATTGAAAGGCTCACAAATGGAAAAATCTTATACAGAACATAAAGAACATTTTAATTTATTTGGCCTTCACGATTACGTATCTTTTGTTTGTGACTATATTGAAAGACTCTCTCCACAAATTGCTATAGAGCGTTTTGTTTCTCAGTCGCCATCTTCTGAACTCATTGCACCCAAATGGGGAGTAAAAAATGATGTTGTGACTAACATGATAAAACAAGAGTTACTACAAAGACAATCTTCACAAGGATTTTGGTTAGAGGCTAATTTGTAATATTCATGCTTATGAAATGTGGCTTTTATGCTTCGTTTTAATTCTTTATACGTCTGTTATTTCAAACAAGTTGTAGGGGTACTTTAATTTAAACGAATAGTGAGTAATTAAAAATCTAACTTTGTGATTGTAACGAACTGATATATAATAAAAAACAATGAAGAAATGGTAACTATTTTTGACATTATAAACTTTTAAAATAGAAATAAAATCATCTGCAACCAAGTTTTATGATGGTGTGTAATTTGAATTTGTTTTGTGTACTGAGATATTTCCGGTATATGTTCTGCTGGTGGGTTAATCTTTTTTATTCTACTATTACTGTCGTTTTCGTTAAGGCTTATAATTGCCAGAATACGTATGTTGTTCTTAAAAATAAGGATTAATCTTTTTTAGTATTAATATGTCTATATTTGTGTATAATGTGGATGCTATGCATGAAAAAATAGATGTTTTGTTACAAATTTCTTAAATGAAGTGTTTGTAGATTTAACATTTCAAATCGCTTGTAGAATTAATTAATCTAAATTTGTAAAGAATTTGCTCTTTATATGCGTAAATCATATAGAAAAATATTAAATTTGCAGTCAGTTCATTATAGGGGTTTGGCACTTGCCTAATCATGCCTTTATTCCTATAAACGTACGAATTGAAAGCAGCATATTGAAAAAGTATAGCATAATGCTTGTAATCTTTTAAGATTTGTTGTGAATAACCCTCATCTTTCTCAATAGGGACTATTTTAAAGTTCCTTCTCTATATATACCTAATTGAAAATAAAAAATAAAAATAAATTAATCCAATTATTGCGTATGGAAAACCGTTTTTGCAGAATAGGAAAGCATCTTTTAGGAGTTGCTTGTCTACTTTCGACTTGCGGCGTTACGTATTCTTGCTCGGATGATTATGACTTGGATGAAACAACACCAAGTTTTTTGGGTAAGAGTATCTATGACGAATTAAAATCTCGCACTGATCGTAAGTTTACTACTGTAATTAGGTTGATTGATGATCTGGACTATAAGGATGTATTGTCAAAAACAGGTAGTAAAACACTATTTGTTGCTGATGATGATGCTTATGCTCAGTTCTTTGAAAACAACTCATGGGGCGTAAAGAATTACGATCAGTTGTCAACGAACCAAAAGCGTATTTTGCTCAATGGTTCAATGTTAAACAACGCTTATGTGCTTGAAATGCTTACGACGATTCAGGGACCTGTAAAGAATCTCTGTTTGCGTCAGCTTTCTGCGTTGACTGCTACAGACTCAGTACCTTATTTCAAGTGGAATGAACTTCCAAACAACTTGAATAATAATAAGGGTACAGTACAAACACCCGATAAACGTTATTGGGATGAGTATAACAAGGAGTCTAAGGGTGGTATGTATTTAGCACTTGATAAAACTACCCCAATGATGACTCACTTCCTTCAAGCACAAATGAACGAAAAGAACATCCTTCCAACCGATGTATCGTTTATCTTGGGTCTTGATGGTACTGATAAGGCATGGACGGATAATTCAAATCGTAGTTTCGTTTATAACGCTGAGGTTGTTGAACCTGATGTAACTTGCTTGAATGGTTACTATCATGTACTTGACAAGGTGCTTGTTACTCCAGGCAATATGGCTGAAGAAATCCGTAAAAATCCTGATACTCAATTATTCAGCGCAATGCTTGACCGTTTTAGTGCTCCTTATTATGATGCTACTTTAACGGAAGAGTACAAGGCTTTGCATTCAATTACAGCAGACTCTGTATTCCAAAAGCTTTATATTGCTTCGCGCGGTCAATTGGGCAATATTTCAAAAGATCCTAAGGGCGAAGCTCTTGGTAGTGATGTTCCACGTCTTCCTTACGATCCAGGATGGAATGCTTATACAGTGAACAACTCTACCAAGGAGCAGGATATGGGTGCAATGTTTATTCCAAGCGATGCAGCTGTGAAAGATTATTTCTTACACAAAACAGGTAGCACATTGCTTGAAAATTATGCAACTATTAAGCCTGTAAATGAGGACAATTTGCTTGAAAATATCTATCAGATTCCTCAGAATATTCTTGTTAAGTTGATTAACAACTTGATGAAGGAATCGTTTAATTCAACTGTTCCAAGTAAGTATCTTACTGTAATGAATACTGCTCAGGATCAGATGTTTAGTCAGTATGCTTCAGAGCAAGATTTTAAAAACGCTATTGAGAAGGTGTTGGTAGCCAACAATGGTGTTGTGTATGTGATGAATGAATTTATCACACCTCCTGACTATGCTTCTGTTTCGGGTCCTGTATTGACAGATGAAGGCGTTCGCGTAATGAATACTGTTATTCATGCAGATGATAACAATATCTCAAACGACTATGCAAATGCTCCTTTGCGTAAGTTCTATAGTTCATACCTTTTGGCTATGCAATCACACTTCTCTCTGTTCGTACCAACAGATTCAGGTTTGGCTAAGTATGGCTATGTAGATCCTATCGCTCAAGCAACAGGCAACTCGTCAAGATACAGATATTGGTCTTTTACTCCTGATAATATCACACAGGCAGGTGGTAAGAAAATTGCTGTACGTGCCGATGCATTTAAGTACGACCGTACAAAGGACATGTTTGCTAATGGTCAAACATCTACCACTAATAGCAAGGCAAATGATGCACTTACTTCAGCCAATGGTATGGTTAAGAAGCAAATGCTTTGTGATATGGTAGACCAACATATTGTGGTACATGGCTCTGATAATGGTGATAATATGATTGAAAGCAATCGTAACTTCTACCTTTCTCGCAGTGGTGCACCTGTTTATGTAAAGAGCTTTGGTCATAACCTTAGCACTACAGGTAAGGGTATGTTGGTTGATGGTGGCTTCCAAATCGATGTTAATAAGGATAATTCAGCTGATAACGACTTTGATTGCGAGGTAGTAAGAGGCTTTAACCTTTCAGAAGGTTATGGTAATGGTCATACCTATTTCCTCAATCGTCCTATGCAGCCAACTTTGAACAATGCATACCAAGTAATGCAAACATTGTCAAGAGATGAATCGAAGGGATACTCTAAATTCTTCTCTATGTGCAGTGCTTTGGTATATGGTTCTGACGAAGAAAACTTAGCTAAGATATTTAAAGATAGCGGTACAACTGATGATGTTTGGAAAACTGAATTGCAAAAGTTTGCAATCTTCGCTTCTAACCAAGGTTCATCAACAAATACTCGCTTTACTGCAAATAACACTAACTTGGTGCGCTTCTTTAATAACTATCGTTACACCATATTTGTTCCATCGGACGCAGCTATTGATAAAGCCATCAGTGAAGGTCTTCCTACATTGGAATCGATAGATAAACTTGTTGAAGATCATTACGGAGATGCTGAATGGGAAAGTAAATATAAACCTCAAGCCCAAGCAATGGTTACTTGTTTGATTAATTTCTTGAAGTATCATTTCTGCGATCAATCTTATTTCGTAGATAATTATAGCAGCGATGTTGCTGTTAGCCAAACAGCTTGTACCGAAACCGATAATCAAACAGGCAAAATCTCTTTCATTCCTTTGGCTATAAAGCATGAAAAAGGTAAACTTGTTATTTATGATGCTACGTCGTTCACCAAAGGCTCATTTGATGAGAAAAAAGTAACGACTGAAAATGAACGTATGGTAACTTCAACCTCAAATTGCTATAATTTGATGGCTCGCGACTATGAGTTGAAGAGTAGCGTAAGTAGCAATTCAAATGAGATTAAGGCATCTTCGTATGTATCAGTACAATGTCTATCTGGTGATCAGTATCTTTTGTTTAGTGATTCTCACAAAGGTGACTTCACAGTCAATTGGAAGGATCCTAAAACAGCAAAAGCATTTGTTAAGAAATTCGCACTAAGAAAATAAATACCAATATTATGAATAACATAAAGTTTCTATTAACGCTGGTCTTGTGTTTCTTTTGTGCTTTAGCAAATGCACAGAAACGCATCTCGGGCCGTGTTTGGAGTAAAGCAGACGGCCCCATCGTGATGGCGTACGTGGTAGAACAGGATAAGAACAATCGTAATATTACTGCAGCTCAAACTGATGCTAATGGTAATTTCTCTATGGTTGTTAAGAATCCTGCTAACAGACTGCGTATATCTTATATTGGCTATCAAACCAAAATAATTCCTATTGGTGGAAATTCTCACTTCAACGTGGAACTCATTGATAAGAATACATTTAAGAGCGCTGAGGTAACGGCAACTCGTAAAACTCGCTCAAATGGTTTGGTAATTCCTGAAAGAGAAATCTCAACTGCTCAGCAGACTCTTGATATGGATCAAATGGCTGGTCTTACTTTTGAAACTGCTGCCGATGCACTTCAAGGTGAGATTGCAGGTTTGGATATCGTATCTAATTCTGGTAACCTTGGTTCAGGATCTACTATGCGTTTGCGTGGTGTATCTTCAATCAATGGTAGTCAGAATCCATTGATCGTAGTTGATGGATATATTCTTGAAGATTACGACAATAGTGAACTCGACCTTGATAATATGGATAACCAAGAACAATTTGCAACACTTTTGCAGGTTGCTCCTGAGGATATCGCTACTATTAAGGTGTTGAAAGATGCTGCAGCAACTGCTATTTGGGGTTCGCGCGGTTCTAATGGTGTAATTGAGATTACAACTCGCCGTGGTGCACGTGGTAAAACTAAGGTAAACTTCAGTTATCGCTTCAATGGTTCATGGCAACCAAAGGGCTTGAATATGCTCAATGGTGATGGCTATACCATGATGCTGAAAGAGGCTTACCATAATCCTCGTACCCTTACTGAAGAACAATCAAGTATTGCTGAAATTATGTATCTTCAAGATCACCCCTCTTATTATGGCAACTATAATAAGAATACAGATTGGGTGAAGGAGGTGCAACAATTTGGTATGATTCATAACTATGGCGTATCTGTATCTGGTGGTGGTGAAAAGGCACAATTCCGTGTTTCTGGTACTTACGACCACGAAAAGGGTACTATCATCATGCAGTCTTTGAATCGTTTGACTACTCGTTTGAACTTGGACTATTGGGTTTCAGACCGTATCAAGTTCTCTTCAAACTTCTCTTTGACTTATACAAAGAATAATAAGAACTATGGTAGCGACATCCTTAGTCGTGCATACAATGCAATGCCTAATATGTCTGTTTATCGTAATGAGTATCGTGAAACTGCTGATGGTGTAGGTGAATACTTCAACACTGGTGAATACTTCATCATGCCTCCTCAAGCAGCTTCGGCAGGTCTTGTTGGTGCTAACAGTGGACGTACTTCTTATTATTTGAGCGATATGATTAGCAATGGTAACCCCGTAGCTATTGCTAATGAGGCATGGGAACATGTTTCTACATATACCATCCAACCTCAATTCCAATTGGAATATAAACTTTTGGGTAAAGACCAAGATGAAACACAGTTGAACTATCGTGGTGAGGTATATATGAATGCTTACACTTATTCAGCTCAAACTTATTATCCTGGTTCTTTGACTTCGAATGCTTGGAGTGATGGTATTTACAAAACAAGTGATGGCGAAAGCAAGAGCTTGCAATTTGTAACACGTCACCAACTTACATTTGCTCCTCACTTTGCAAATACCGACCACTCTTTCCAAGTCTTGGGACGTTTTGAGGTTAGATCAGATAATAGCACAAGTCAAGGTCATGGTACAACAGGTGTAACTGGTGGTATCACAGACCCAACTGTAAATGGTTATCTTACTCAGTCTTATTCAAGTACTGGTAAGGGACATAGTGCTGCTGGTTTGGTAACTCTTCACTATGCATATTCTTCAAAGTATATCTTCGACTTCACACTCCGTGCCGATGGTAGTACTAAGTTCGGTTCTGGTAATAAATGGGGCTTCTTCCCAGGTGTGTCAGGCCGTTGGAATATTTCGGATGAAAAGTTCTTCAAACCTTTGCGTGGCGTAATCAGCATGTTGGCTGTTTCTCCAGGTTGGGGTATCACAGGTAATGCTCCTGGTAGTGAAGGCTTGATGTATAATAAGTACGATCGCAACGGTAACTCTTATAATGGTACACAAGTTATGCGTCCGCAAAACTTGAAACTTACTAAGATTCGTTGGGAAAAGAAAAAGTCATGGAACGTTGGTGTTGATTTGAACTTCTTTGAGGACCTTATTAGATTCAATTTGAATGTTTACGATGCTAAAACCTCAGACCTTCTTGTTTCTGGTGCACGTATACCTTCAACAACTGGTTTCTCTTCATTGCAATGGGCAAATGTCGGTAGCATAGAGAATAAAGGTTGGGAGTTGAATGTTAATACACGCGATATCTTTAAGATTGGTAAGTTCTCTATGAACTTGCGTGCAAACTTCTCTCAGAACTTGAATACTATTACAAGCATGGATCCTACAGTGTTGGCTTCTTATAACACTGATATTACTTATGCAAATGGTGAAGTCTTGAAGCGTGTTCAAATTGGTAATGCTTTAGGTGGTATCTATGGTTACAAGTTTAAGGGTGTTTACGCTTATGACTATGACCACAACGGTTACTTCCAAGCAATTAATGGCGAGGAGAACCCCAAGAACAATTGGACAGACCAATATGGTAACCCCAACACAGCTGCTGGTAATATCCAACCTGAAAAGTGGGTAAGTAATAAGAGCCAAGCACGTCCTGAACTTGCTAAATCTACTCCTATTGTATTTGATGCCAATGGCAATGTAGTATATGATAAGAATGGTAACCCACTCCACATGTATTACAACTATGGTGGTAAGAATTATGAGTTCGAAGGTGGTGATGCTATCTATGAAGATATCAACCATGATGGTAACATCGATGAATTGGACGTTGTTTACTTAGGTACATCTAATCCTAAGTTCAATGGTGGTTTTGGTGTAAACTTCAAGTTTGGACGTTGGGAATTGAAGACTTCTTTCAACTTCCGTGTTGGTAACAAGATTCTTAACTTGGCTCGCCTAAACCTTGAGAGCATGACAAGCAATAAGAATCAATGTGCATCTGTAAGCCATCGTTGGCGTAAGAATGGCCAAAGCACTACAATGCCTCACGCTATGAGTAGTGCAGTAAAGGCTACATATAACTCTTTGGTAAGTGACCGTTACGTAGAACCTGGTGATTTCTTACGTTTCCAATACTTCCAACTTTCTTATAGCTTCCCAGCTGAGAAGTTGAAGAAGATTGGTATGAATTCACTCCGTATAGCTGCATCTGGTAATAACTTGATGTTCTGGACCAAGTACTCAGGTGTTGATCCTGAAATTGGACAATATGGTTATTCACCTGCAACGGATAATTCACAAACTCCACGTTCACGCTCATTCACATTTAGTTTGAACTTTGGCTTCTAAAAAGGTTTCGGAAAAAGAGTAGTTAGGTTGTAAACTACTCCCTGACTACTCTTCTTTCATTACCATATATTTCATTATTATGAAAAAAAGTATTTATTCAAAGCTTCTACTGGCTGGTACGTTGTTAGTTTCAAGCAGCATGTTGTCGTCGTGCAACGACTTCTTGACTTTGCTGCCTACAAACCAACTCCCAGAGGAGAACTTTTGGCAAGATAAAGCAGACCTTGATGGTGTGCGTGCTGGTGCTTACGACCAATTGGCTGCAAGTGGTCAGACAGGCAAAATATTGATTTGGGGTGAGTTACGTGGTGATAACCTCGCTCTTAACACAATCTCAAATACTTCTATTGATAACATTCAAAATGCTGTGCTTGAACCAAGCAATAGCATGTTTGATTGGAGTGGTTTTTATACAGGCATCAACCTTTGCAATCTTGTTATTGAAAAGGGTGAAGAAATGACTACTCCTAATAAAGAGGTAGATCCAAGTTTCACTCGAGGCGACTATCGTGCCATTCGCTCTGAGATGATGGCTCTTCGTTCGCTCTACTATTTCTACTTAGTAAGAGCTTATCGTGATGTACCTTACATTTCGCATTCTGTACGTACAGATGCAGAAGCAAAGGCAAGTAAACCTGCTGCAACTCCTGGTGTAGCAGTACTTGGTGCTTGTATTGACTCTGTCGAAGCTAATTTGCCCTATGCTGCTGAGAACTTTGGTACAAGTGCAGAAAACAAAGGTCGTTTCACTATTGTTAGTGAAAAAGCTCTGTTGGCTGATATGTACCTATGGCGTGCATGCATGCTAAAGGACTATGTATCAAAGGCAGGTGCTGCTGCTCGTGTCAATATGGACGATGTTGCTCAAACAGACGAAACTACTGGAGAGGTAACATTGTATAAGACTGCTGATGGACAGAACATTGATGATGCTTATTGTAACGATTTGGCAAAGCAATGCTTGCAAAAGGCTAAACAATATTCAGGCGAAGCCATTGCATGGTTGAAGAAGGAATACGATAAGCGTATGAATGAAAATCCTAATGGCAACTATAGCGATGACGAGAAGACACAACCTTATTCATTGACTTTGAACGATCGCACAGGTACAAGTGTTTACGATGCATCTTATGGTGCTGTCTTTGGTTCACAAAATTCAGAGAATGAGGGTATTCTAGAGTTGCAATATGATGGTACAACAACAACCAACACAGTTGTAAATAATTATTTCTCTACTTATTCAAACAGCCAGTTCACTCCAGGCACAATGACTCTTGCCATTGACTTGGTTTCGTCTGCTTCGAGTGTAGACCCAACTGTTGGTTTTGGTAAAACCGACTTCCGCTTGTTGGAAACTTGTAACTATGCTTCAACAGAAGTTAATAAGCCAGTTACAAAGTTCGTTACAAGAGACTTTACTGTTGCTGATATCTCGGATTTGACGAAGAATGGTTCTATGAGTGGCATCTCTGCTCGTACTTCATCTTCAAATAATGCGCATTGGCAAATCTATCGTTTGACAGATGTAATGCTTATCAAGGCTGAAGCTATTGCACGTTTGGGCATTATCAATGGTCGTATTTCAACAGATGATCTCAAAGAAGGTTATCAATTGATTAATCAAATCTTTAAACGTAACAATCCAGCTTTGGTTACAACAGCAGAGGCTGCAAGCAATGCTGATAAGCGTGAATTAGGAAGTGCACGTTTGGATGGTGATAGCTATTGCATTGATAGTGATGGTTCTGCATCTAAGACAGCCTCTGATTTACTCTCAAATGTTTACAGAGAACGTCAGCGTGAATTTGTTGGCGAGGGTAAACGTTGGTTTGATATTGTGCGTCAAGCTGAGTATTCTTATGTAACAAATAAGAAAAACAATACTACGGCTTTAGGCTTCGGCAGTTTCAAGGCAGCAGTTGTCAATCGTTTGTCAAAACTTTATAGCCTTTACAATCCAATCTATAGTGAAGAGTTAAAGGTTAATGGTAAGGGTCAGGCAGAAGGTGGACAATTAGTTCAAAATCCTGTATGGGATCGTTACACTAAAAAGTAAAAGGGAGGCTTAAACTATGAATAAAATTTTAAAATTGAAAAGAGTTCTTGGCTTACTCTCTCTCGTAATGTTTTGTGGAGTTGCTTTCACTTTTACTTCATGTAAAGAAAACATTAGTGATGATGCGTATGCCATAGCTCAAAAGCAAACAATTGAGGATATTATTGCCTCAGATACAACGCTTTCAAGCATTCACGAAATCTTTAATGAGGTTCGTATTGGTGTGAGCGAAAATGCTTCTGCAGTAAGTAGTGCGTTGTCTGCTCGTGGTAACTATACTGTTTTTGCGCCTAACAATGATGCAATTAAACGTTATATTGAGTTGGTAAGTAAGGGTACAAGTGAAGATCTTTCTTTCTTAACTGCTGCTCAAAAAGAGGCAATTGCTTTGAACTGTATCATAGATAATGGTTCTACTAGTGCGTATGAATTAGCAGATTTCCCAAGCAATGGTATGTTTGCAACTACCAACTTGAAGGATCGTCGTATCTCGTGTAAGCAAGATGCCGAGGGCGATTATATTCTCAACGATACTGCTAAAGTCCTTGTTGCAAACAAAGAAGGCTCAAATGGTATGCTTCATGTTGTGAGCAATGTGATTGTTCCTTCAGACAAGTCTATCTATGATTTGATGTGTGATGCTTCAAATTTGCATATCATGTCGCTTTTGTTTGAAAAATGCGGTTACACAACAGATGAAACAGGTTCAATCTTCAATCTTTCAGAGCAAACTCAAAAGGAGGAAGAATATGAAAAGGCAAACTTGACTCACGCTGGTGAAAAGAAGACACACTCAGCTGTGGTAGGTAACTTTGAGTATCAGAGCAAGCGTCTACTTGGTTATACTGCGTTTGTTGAGCCAGACTCAATCTTTACTGCTGAGTGGGGTATTCCTGCTCCTGTTCTAGATGAATTGGGTAATCTTACCAACGCTGATGAGATTCTTAATAAAATTAAGTCAGAGTGTGAACTTATCTATGGTACTGCTGATGCAGATAACTATAAGAGTGATAACAATGCAGTTCGTAAGTTCGTTAATTACCACCTTTTGGAAGGTAAGGTAGTAATGGAAGATCGCTCAGCTGTTCACCATTGGAACGAATATGGATATGGCTGTGGCGATAACTACGAAACAAAGTCTTCGGAAAAATATAGTGTAGATGTTTGGGACTATTACACTACTCTTTCAGGAGCTTTGATTAAGATTACGCAAAGTGCAAGCGACGCGTCTTATCATATCAATCGCGTAGCAGAGTATAACACATCTTGGGTTGGCGAAAACCAAGGTGACTATCAATTCAAGAAAGTTCTTTATCCCAATGCTCCTGTTAATGGCTTGGATATTGAGGTGTCAAAGAAGAACACTCACGATGGCATTACCGATGATAATGATGGTGCAGATGGTTATTATTTCCCCATCAATCATATTTTGGTAAACAATAATGAAACTCGTACGGCTTTAGGTTCAGAACGTATGCGTATAGATTTCGCTACAATGTTCCCCGAATTGATTACTAATAATATTCGTGGTAACAAATACGCTTACATTCCAAATGGCTATTTCAATAACCTTACAGATGCAAGTTCAGATACATATATCTTCTATTTGCAAGAAGGTTTCCGCAACGCAAACTTTGGTTTCAAAGATTACCAAGGTGATGAGGTTATGGCTGTAGGTCAGTACGACTTCAAGGTAAAATTGCCTCGTGTTCCTAAGGATGGTACTTACGAATTGCGTATAGCTTCTTCAAACAACTCACTCCGTGGCATGGTACAAATCTATATTGGTGATGATCCTGACCGTTTGCAGCCAATCGGTTTGCCTATCGACCAACGTGAAACAGTTGATATGCTTCCTGGTAATCCATTCGTTGATGACAAGGATGTTCAATATGACAAAGCTACTTGCCAAGAGAACGATCGTAACATGCGTAACCAAAACTACATGAAGGGTCCACGTTACTTCCACATCAATGGTAAGAATAAAGATGGTGATCCAGTTCGTAATATCAAGGGTACGTCAGAAGATGCTTGTGCATTGCGCCGTATCTTGATTGCACAACATTTTGATAGCAATAAGACTTATTACTTGCGTTTCAAGTCTTCAATTCCTGATTATCAAAATTCACAGTTGTTCCTTGACTATATAGAATTTGTTCCTTCAAGTGTTTATAATGGCACTGAACCTGAGGATATTTGGTAATGAGTTTAACCACAACTATTTCTATCATGAAACTAAATTCAATAAAAATGGTCATGGGTGGAATGCTAGGAGCTTCAATGCTCCTTGGCATTCATTCATGCTCAGATGATCATTACGATATAAAAGACGGAGCTGCGAGCGCAAGAAACACTATTTGGCAAAACATACAAGCCAATGATAAGCTTGACTCGTTGTCTATGATTTTAAGTCGTACCAGAGTGTATACCAAGGAAGAGGACAAGAAACGTACGCTCACTTATGCAGAGCTACTTAATGAACCTCAATCTTTCACTTTCTGGGCACCAAAGGATGGCACCTACAATGCCAAGCAATTTCTTGATCGTTTAGACCAAGCAGCATCTTTAAGAAATGAGGCTGCCGCAAAAACGGGAACAGAAGCAGATAAGCTTATTGAACAAGCTGATAAAATTGAGTATAACGTAGGTTTGCAATTTGCGCAAAACCATATGGCACGTTTCAATTATGAAGGAAACACTACAACGACCGAATTACGTTTGTTCAATGGCAAGCTTGTTTCATATGTTCCTTCTGTTACGTTCAATGGTGTAAACATTGATACAGACATGCCTAACATCCCTTCTTCGAATGGTGTTATCCATGTTATAGACAACTTATCACCTTTCTCATTCAATATTTACGACTATTTAGGTGAGCATTCAGATAAGTTGAGCAATGTTTATGACATCATCATGGCTCAAGATACGCTTATCTTCCAACCTAATCAAAGTACACAGGGTAGCATGAACTCTCAAGGTCAGATGGTATATGTAGACTCTGTATATTCACGTCAAAATACATTATTGGATAAGTGCGGTGCGCAGGTACGTAATGAAGACAGTTTATATGTAGCTGTTATTCCTACAGACCCTGCATGGGCAGAGGCTTCGGCAAAGGTTGCCAAGTTGTTTAATTACGCCTCTTACTATAAGTACGATTATAATGGTGGTCAATCGCCCTCACAAGCATTCCCAACTCGTTTCCCAACAAAGGGTACATATAATAGCGACTCTTTGAAGAACTACAATGTTAATCAAGCTTTGATTACAAGTATGTTCTTTACGGTAACAAACTTTACAGGCGATTTTAAGCGTAATCAACCTCAAGAAATTGCAAATTATGCAATGCATGCCGATTCGTTAGTATCAACCAATGGTAAGATTTACTACAATCCTAACAAGGGTGGTATAAATCCATTGTTCGGCGATGGCACCTACGATAATGCTTCAAATGGTATTATATTCCCACTTTCTTCGTACAACTATAATCCTTCAAACTGGTTGATGTCAGACAACGTGCTCGACATGAATAGCGAAGGAAATGTAGGTAACTGCTATGCTGGTGGTACTCCAAGTAAGGGTGAATATGTATATCTCACAGAGGGTGATAATCTCAATGATACCATTGACGTTTCTTCGTTAGAGAGAAAAGCATATCGTTACTTTGCAGGTAACCGTAATACAGCTCTAAATATCTTCTTCCCCTTGCGCAATGTGTTTAGCGGCAAGTATCGCATTCGTGCGTTGATTCTTCCTAATCGTGTTAATCTTAACAATCGTTGGATGGAAGAGGATGCAGAAGGTCATGAAACAGAGATTATGCAAAACACCAAGTTCTTTGCAAAAGTATTTGATGATGAAGGTAATGCCATAGGTTCACAATCAAACGACATTGTAGTAGATGATACCAAACCCGGTATTTACACATTGTTCGATGGAATTGAAATTCCCAAGTGCTACTACAATTTACCTACGGGTGTAAGTAATTGCTTCCCTTTGCTTCAATTATCTATCCCTAACAACAACACTTATCAACCACAACGCCGTAAATTTGGTCCGGCATTGAGTATTGTTAAGTTGTATGTTGAACCAGTTCGTGAATAAAGCATCAAGTTTCAAGGTGTAATGTGCTTTATTAAGCAAAGCACATTCCCTTGATTCCTTATTTCAACTTTAATATTGCAGATAATGAATAACAATAAGAAAATACACTTGATGCAGGGTACACTCAGAGCAGGAGTATGTATTTTCATGCTTTCTGGAGCCTGTGTACTCTCGGCTCAGGAACCCAAACATGCACCAGCACCTTTTGCTAAAACACAAGTTGCAAAGCAAAAGGGACCTAAGTATGAGATGAAAGAAATCTCTGGTTTTGTGTACGATGGTGCAACAAAGCAACCTCTTTCAGGTGTACAAGTTCAATCTTTGAACAATCGCTACTACACAGCGATGACAGATGACAATGGTCGTTACACCATTCGTGTTCCAAAGTTTGTAGACGTTCTCTACTTTGTAGTAAAAGATTCTGAATACAACCCTGCACAGTTGGCAATTAAGGGCGCAGACCATCAGAATGTATACTTAACAAGTGGCATGAATGCCGATTTCTACACAGATGGAACAAGTTTGAACAACAACCAATCTATGTTGGTAGATGAACCCAACTCACTCACTATTGAAAATGAAATGGAGAAGAAACTATCAGGTGCTCTCCGCATTATCAATCGTGGTGGTATGCCAGCACAAGGTGCAGCCATGTTCATGAATGGTATAAGTTCATTGAATAGTAGTGCACAGCCATTGGTTATTGTTGATGGTGTGATACTCGATATGCAATACGATCGTACCTCTCTCCACCAAGGTTTTGTGAACAACCTCTTCAATATCATTGATCCTGATGATATTGAGAGTGTTCAAACACTCAAGAATGGAACTTCTTTGTATGGTGCAAAGGGTGCAAATGGCGTATTGCTCATTACTACCCGTCGTGGTAAGAGCATGGCTACTCGTATCAACTTCCGTGCTTATGGTGGTTTTGAGACAGCTCCAGAGCGCATCAAGATGATGAATGCAAGCCAGTATCGCAACTATTTCTCTGAATTGTTAGGTACACAGTTGGATATAGATAATGTAAGTAGTTCAAAGAGCATTCCTTTCTTGAACGAAGATAAAAACTATTTCTACTATCCTCTTTATCACAACGAAACAGACTGGCAAAAGGATCTTTACCATGACACATTCACTCAAAACTATAAAGTTAGTGTAGATGGTGGTGATGATGTGGCAATGTATCATTTGTCATTAGGCTATTCTCAAGCTGATGCAACAGCACGTGACAATGATTTTAATCGTTTGAGCATACGTTTCAACACAGACGTAAATATGTTCAAAAACTTTGTTACGGGCATGGACTTCTCGTACGTTCGTAATGCATACAACTTGCGTGACAATGGGTGGGCCGAAAGCTATGAGCGTCGCAATATCTCTTCACCTAATGTATTAGGTTTGTTACAGACACCATTCATCAGTCCTTATGCATATTACACACACTATGATGCTGAAACAGACAAGTTAGGTCTTATCCATTCAGACAAGGTATATGCAGGTAAGACCTATAGTGATGTAAATAGTCCATTCACATTTGCTAATGGCTATGGATTTACAGGTCTTGCCAATCCATATTGGATTTTGGAGAATGGTGAGGGTGATAACAAAAACTCACAAGAGCAAACTCAGTTCAACTTGAACATCTCCCCCAATTACAAGGTTAATAAATATCTAACCATTAAGGATCGCTTCAGCTACAACCTTAATCGTAGCAACGAAAAGTACTACTTGCCAAAGTATGGTACTCCAGCAAAGTCTGTCGAGGGTTTGGGTAGTGTAACAAGTATCGTAAGTACTCAGTTTGCTAAAGAAACAACCTTGTTCAACGATTTCAGCGTTGATTGGCATCGCAATTTTGCTGCGCACGATTTGCGTGTGGTTGGTGGCTTCCGCTATGGTTCGTACTCTTATAGCGAGAGCGACATCACAGGTTATAACAACGACCAGGATAAGATGCCTAACATGGCTTATTCATTGCAGTATAAGAACTATGGTGGTGCCAACGACAATTGGAACAACCTTTCTTATTACTTAAATGTAGGTTATAACTACAAGAATAAGTATTTTATTGATGCAGTAGCGTCAATGGATGCTTCTTCACGTTTTGGTAAGGAAGCAGACCAAGGCATAAAGATTGCAGGTGTAGCATGGGGCTTATTCCCATCAGTACAAGCAGGTTGGGTAATGTCTTCAGAAAAGTGGTTCAAGGTTAAGGGTATCAATTATTTGAAGCTTACAGGTGGTTATGGCATAAGTGGTAACGATAATATCGACTACTATGCAACTCGTACCTACTTCGCAAACGAACAGTTCCTTGACAAGGCTACTTCATTGGTATTGTCGAACATTCAAAATCCAAAGTTACAATGGGAAACAACCAAGCGTTATAACATTGGTCTTCAAGCAAGTATGCTAAACAACCGATTGAATTTGGGTGTTGAATACTACAATGCAAAGACCGATCATTTGCTTGTTCGCAAATCAGTGAGCGATATCACAGGTTTGGCTACAATGTGGTCAAATGATGGTTCGTTGAAGAACCAAGGTGTAGACATTAGCGTTAATGCCATGTTGGTTCAACACAAAAATTGGCGTTGGCAAGCAGGTTTCACCATTGGTCATTACAAGAACGAAATCACTTCGTTGCCTTCATCAACCAACAATATCATCAAGACCTATGCTCTTAATGCAGATGGCACACGCAATGAGGCAAGTTTGAAGACAATTAATGGTTATACTTCTTCAATCTATGGCGAGAACAATATCTTAACAGCAGTAGGACATGCAGCAGGTGTGTTCTATGGTTATAAAACAGCAGGTGTGTTCTCAACAGATGCCGAAGCAAAGGCAGCAGGTAAGGATGGTAACTATTTACACTATCCAACTGGTATCTCTGAAAATCCTTCACGCGATTTCAAGGCTGGTGATGTTCACTTTGTAGATCAAAATGGTGATGGATGGATTAATGAAGCAGATAAGGTAGTCATTGGCGATCCTAATCCAGACATTTATGGTAACATCTATACATCATTGAGTTGGAAAGGTTTGAAACTTGATGTAAACTTGAAGTACTCTTTGGGCAACGATGTTTATAACTATCAACGTTCGCAACTTGAGTCGCTCAATTCAAACTGGAACCAAACAACAGCTGCTGTAAATCGTTGGCGTTACGAAGGTCAAAAAACAGACATTCCTCGTGCTATGGACACAGGCAGCGACCAATGGGTAAACAACGAACGTTTCTCAGATCGTTGGATTGAAGATGGCTCATATCTAAAGATTAAGAACATACGTCTCACCTATAAGATACCTGTAAACCTCAGTTGGTTGTTAGGTCTTTCTGTATGGGGTGAATGCAACAATGTATACACAATAACCAAGTATACAGGTTCTGATCCAGAGTTCTCTGCAGGAAATGGCGTCCTTTATCAGGGCATCGATGCAGGTTATTTGCCTTCAAGTCGTAACTTTAACCTCGGTGTGACTATAAACCTATAATCGTAAAAGAGAAGAGAGAGGGGAGTTTGAGAAAGTGCGAAACACACATTTCTCGCTTCTCAGCTCTCTGCTTTCAACTCTCCTAATATAACAGCAATGAAACACAAATCGATTTTAAGTCTTCTTATCTTTCTCATGAGCTTTGGTGCTATCACCACATCTTGTGAGGATATGTTGACCCCTGATATGAATCGTTACTCAGAAAATTTCAGCGGTAAGGATACAGTGTATTTTTACTTAGGTATTTTGCGTAACGTACAGGATATGGTAGAGCAAAATCAGTTGCTTGGCGACTTGCGTAGCGATTTGGTAACAACTACTTCTTATAGTAGTGATAGCGTTTCGCATATCATTTCGTTCGACAAAACAGACGAAGACGGCAGCAACGAACTTCTTAATCGCGCTGCATATTACAAGGTTATCAATCAATGTAACTTCTATTTGGCTAAGGTTGATACAAGCGTTGTAAAGAACAATATTTACTACATGAAGCGTGAATATGCGCAGGTAGTTGATATTCGCGCATGGGCATACTTACAATTGGTACAGACTTATGGCGAAGTTCCTTTCATCACTCAACCTGTAGACAATGCCAACACTGGTTGGGAAAAGTCAGCACCCAAGGTTAATGCCGATAACTTGCTTAATGTATTAAAGGATGATCTCGAAAAAGCCAAAGTTATTGAGCACACAATGGGTTATCCTCAATATGGTGAGTTCCAATCAGGTAATGACAATTTCAAGATCCAAAGTAAGTACCTTCGCTTCTATTCAGACATTATCTTAGGCGACCTTTATTTATTGCGTAGCAGTGGTAGAAGCGACTATGTTGAAGCTGCTAAAAACTACTATTACTTCTTGAAGGAAAGAGCTAAGTCTGGTATTGGTTTAGCCTTAGGTCGTGCAACTATTAATCGTGGAACTAATCCAAATGGTTCATATTGGTATAGTCCAAATGCAGATAGTTGGATTTCAAATGGTTTAGCTGCTACAACGCTAACTAATGAGGACATCACACTCATTCCATCTGCAGCAAATAGCACTTTCGGTCGTGTACTTACACGCACTGCACAAATTTATGGCTTCGATCCTCACTCAACCAACTCAACTAACACAGCTATTGGTTCAGAAACTTCAACTACTTCGGGTAGTGTTTCTTTGAGTGTAAACTACAAGTCGCGTCAGGTAGCTCCATCTGAAGCATATTTGAACTTGTGCCAAGCACAAAACTATTCATCTTCGACTATAACAAACAACGAAGCTATCAACATTGAGTATTACGAGGGTGCAGGTGATGCACGTGTAGCAGGTTCAGCTCCTTTCTTCCAAACCAAGGAAGGTAAGTACCGTTACATCACTAAGGATGCAATAGCAAAGAATGTTGGTCGTGGTGATTTAGCAAGTGGTGGTGTAGACTTCAAGCACTACAAGTCACTTTATCGTATGCGCCAAATCTTCTTGCGCTATGCTGAAGCAATCAATCGTGCAGGTTATCCACGTATGGCATTTGCAGTGCTTCGCAATGGTCTACAAGCAAGCCGCATTCCAGAGTTGAGAGATTCTATTTGCTATACTACTCAAGAGGTAGAAGGTAAGAAGCAAGTTCTTGCTCAAACCGTTTATTATGTAGATAGTCTTTCAAGCTATGATGCAGCAAACTATATCAATGTAGACGAGCAACGTCGTGCGCAAGCCGATCCAGAATTTGGCTTGTATCTCGACTTTAGCTCAAGCAACTGGGCTACTTATGGTATTCATGAATACGGATGTGGTTCAATTACTTCGCTTGATAGTCTTTTCAGCTATGAATATGCTGTAGCAAAGCGTATTGCTGAAGAGTCAAAGCGTGTTGCTAATGGCCAATTAACAGCAAGTGCCAAACGTTCTATCAGAGCATTGCTTCACCCTAAAGCCGATGGTGATGGCGAAACTACAGAACCTTCAGAACCAGTAGAGGTTGTAGATACAATTGCGGTTGATGCCCCAGAGCCTGCAGCAGTTGATGAAAATGAGGTAAACGCGGTAGAGTCAATCATTTGTGATGAATGTGCACTCGAAACTGCATACGAAG
>ERZ808240.1276-NODE-1276-length-31686-cov-17.751541_pt1 | contig 31686 bp, 27 predicted proteins | sample MGYA00521084_ERZ808240 | MGnify/ENA primary metagenome ERZ808240 (study PRJEB31516, sample SAMN03275571) | gut metagenome | biome: mammalia-associated habitat; material: feces | host: Papio cynocephalus | place: Kenya | collected 2012-08-06 ... | reverse complement strand
GTGCAAATCTGCTTAGCATTTTTGTACCAAGTTATTTTTTAACTGTTACTTAGGTGAAGATCTAATCAAAAATGAGAACATAGCCTTGGTGGAACTTGTCAAGAACTCTTATGATGCTCAGGCTTCTTTTTGTGAAGTTGAATTCTTTTTCATCGGTGATGAGCTATCTAAAATAACAATTACTGATGATGGTGTTGGCATGGACTTGGATACTGTAGAGAATGCCTGGCTTGTGATTGGTACGGACAATAAAAGAAAACTGTTAGAGCATCCTACCTCGGGTAGATTGCCTTTAGGAGAGAAAGGAATAGGCAGATTAGGCGTTCATAAACTTGGCAGAAAGATACATGTGCAGACACATAAATTTGGACATAATGAGGTTCAAATAGATATTGATTGGACCATATTAGCCAATGCTCAGTCAATAGATGACTTTCCTGTCCAGATAACAGAACAAAATTCTCCATCTTTATCGATGCCTCATGGAACAAAAATAACAATATCTGACTTAAAAGGAGATTGGAATCGCCGAAAACTGAGAAATGTTTATCGAGATTTGGCTTCATTGAATAGTCCATTCACAGAAAGAACAGATTCTTTTGTGGTTAAAGTCAATTCAAACACAAATGTATTCGAAGGTCTTCCTCCTATTGCCGATATTCTAAAAGTTGCTATGTATAGAGCGCATTGTGTTATTGATGGTGACGAGGTAAAAGATTTTTACTATCAGTTTACACCCTGGGAAAGTTTGTCGAATATACAAGGAAGAGAGGTAAGGGAATTATCTGAGGAAGATAAATATCTGAAACGTCGAAAAGATAATGCAACTTCAAGGAATAGAAACAAAATAGCCTTGGAAGATTTTAGTTTGTCTGATTACAAAATAGGGAAGATCAACTTAGACTTTTTTATTTTTGAAAAAGACACGGCTGTCTTTAGCTTCATGAACATGGAGCGCACCCTTCTCAACAGTTACCTTCGTGAAAATAGCGGCGTGAGGGTTTATAGAGATGGGGTGAGAATATATAATTATGGAGAAAAGGATTCAGATTGGCTTTCATTGGATTTCAATCGTTTGAAACGAGCCGGTGATAATATTAGCAATAATATCATTATAGGTTCTGTTGGCATTTCTCGAAGAGATAGTGCTGACTTAAAAGAGAAAACCAATAGGGAAGGATTCATAGAGAATGAGGCTTATTTCGCCTTTGTTGATGCAGTGACGTATGCTTTGGATTTGATAACGAGATACAGAAACACAGACAAACGAAGGCTCATCAATATATATAAAAAAGACAAAAGGGTAATAGAGCCTGTATTATCAGATTTAAATAGTGCCGTTGAAATTATCAAGGATAAAGTTTCGGACGAAAAGGCACGTGAGGATATACTTCATTACTTGAACCGTGTGAATGACCAATATATAGAAGTACGTGACATATTAATACGTAGTGCTAATGCTGGTTTAAATCTTGGTGGAGTAATCCATGATATGGAAAAGCAAGTAGATGCTTTAATCAGTTGTATTGATAACGAAAATTTTGAAAATGTCAAGAGTATTGCGCTTAATTTAGAGCATATCATATCTGGTTACACAGTTTTCTTAAAGAAGACATGCATACAGACAACTAATGTGTCCACTATAGTATCAGCGGTAATAGACAACAATAAATTTAGGTTTGCAGATCATCGAATAAAAATTTATTCCAATAGAAAAAATGTTGATTTCGAGGCAAAACTAAGCCAGACGGAATCTATAGGAGCCTTAACCAACTTGATAGACAACTCTATTTATTGGGTATCACAATCACGCCAAGATGACAGGAAAATCTATGTCTATATAACAGATGAAATAGACAACTATATTTCTATCGTTGTATGTGATAACGGATGTGGCTTCAAAATGCCTCCTGAGCAAGCTATGCGCCCATTTATTACAGGCAAGCCTCTTAATACAGGTATGGGACTGGGACTTCATATTGCACATGAGGTAATGCAAGCGATGAAAGGTAAACTTATAATATTGGACGCAAATGAAATTGATTTACCGGATACTGCAAAAAAGTATCAAATTGATAAAGCGATTGTTGCCTTGTGCTTTCCAAAAGCGTAAGGTAAGCAAGAATGTCTTGAACAATGTAAATGTGCAGAAGATGAATATATTGGAAGATTGTATAAATAGTGCCATTATTATAGATGACAAGTACGAAGAGGTTGAAGCTTTAGAAAAGCTACTTAAATCTTTAGGGATTTATGTAGAGTACCATAATTATGCTGGTGACTTTCACATTGAAGGTGAAGGCAATTTAAAGAATCGGAATCTCATTTTTATGGATTTGATGCTCAATGATGACGGTAGTAAAGTGAGAGAAAACATATCTATATTTATATCCATATTGAGCAAGTTGACGAATGGAAAACATTTCGGCTTGTATGGTCTTGTCGTTTGGACAAAACACGACGAACATATTGATGAATTGAAAAAAGCTTTAAGCCAAGCTGCGTTGGCTATAGAAGAAACAGATAGTGAGGAAGCCGATGAGGAAGAGGTAACAACAGGTTCTCATTTGGACAACCCGCCTCTTTTTGTAGTAGGACTTAAGAAGTCAGCTTATAACAAAGGTGGTGGAGTGTTTAATTATGATACCCTAAAAGATGATTTGGAGAAAGCCATTTCTGATAAAAAGTCTGCTTATTTTTTTGTTCAGTGGAATGCAACAGTAGATAAAGCAAAAAATCATATTGTTCATGAGTTTTATAAATTAGGCAAAGACTATACCATGAGAGATGAGAGGTTGACTTATCTCTTATGCGAACTGGCTAAAAATCATACAGGTCTGAAGGATGCCAATGACTATCCCTATTTGACTGCTGATGCTTATAAAGCGTTTGACGAACTTCTGTTTTCAAAGCTTTATGTTGAGCAGAAAGACATAAGCAAGCCTTTATTTGATGCCAACTTGAATTGTCCTTTTGAGGAAGTTGAAGAAAAACAAAGTATTGCGGTCATTTTGAACACTATGTTTTTTATAGATAATGTAAGTCTATCAATAAGAGATGTGGTTCCTGGTAACATATACAGAGTAAAAAAGACAGACTCCGCACTTGTCACAGATAGAAAGGCAAGTATGATTTTGAAAACTGCAGAAGAATCACGTTCTAACAAAATTAAAGAGGACAACGAAAAACAGAAACAGAGAAATTCTAAAAATCCTCAGCTTAAAGAAGAGATAGAACCGTTCGCACCAACGTGTTGGGATGTGGCGATTGAATTGACACCCCCTTGTGACTACTCGCAAAATAATCGAAAGATGGCAAGGTTAGTTGGAGGATATATATTTGACATACCTTTGGGTAAACTGAAAGAAGATTCAAAGAATTCACGAATTGTAGAAGATGGTTGTTTGCCGAAAAGCGATTCTGCAAAGGAATATACTATAGGTCCTATTTTATTGGAGGACAAAGTCCGATATATGGTTTTTGATTACACTTATCTCGTGACCGAGAGTGTCGATAAACTTAGAGACGAAGACTACTATGAGCTTTGTTATAGGGCAAAGCCTAAACTGTTTGCTCATATTTTGCAACGTTTCTCTTCTCATGCGGCAAGATTAGGGTTGTCAAATATTGTTTTAAAATAGATCCTTATGTCAACTCAAACATCAGATAATAACAAGCGAATAGCGAAGAATACGTTGCTCCTTTACTTCCGAATGCTCTTTATGATGGTGGGGGCGTTATATACGAGCCGTGTCATATGAGTACTCGTGAAGCAAAAATGCATAAATCTCTAATGCAAAGAATTTATGTCATACATAGAAATATCTTATGAGTGATAACAAACAAATAGCAAAGAATATATTTTTCAATGTGGGGTCTTTTGGAGTGAATCTATTCATTTCTTTCTTTTTTACCCCATATTTGATACGAGTTGTGGGAAAGGAGGCTTACGGCTTCTTTCCATTGGTTAATAACATAATAGGATACAGCTATATTATAACTGTAGCTATAGGTTCGGTAGCAGGTCGATTTATAACCATGTATCTTTATAAGAATGATATTGAGGAAGCAAATCGTTACTTTAATTCTGCGTTAGTCGCAAATATCGTAATTTCTGCATTCTTCACGCTGTTAGCCACAATAGCTACGATATATTTGGATAGTATATTAACTATACCAGAGAATTTAGTCGGTGAGGTAAAATGGCTTTTTACCTTTGGATGTATCAGTTTGATACTAGGTATATGTACATCAGTCTTAGGAGTGGGTACTTATGTAAAAAATAGATTGGACAAGCAAGCATCTTGTACTGTCATTTCCAACTTTATAAGAGTAGGAATGATTTTGCTGTTGTTTTGGCTCTTGCATCCATCCATTGTATATATGAGTTTTTCTGCTGTTATAGCTTCCATATATGTAGCAATTTGTAATGTAGGATTCAAAAAGAAACTTTTGCCAGAACTGAAATGTTCAATGAGAAAATATTTCTCGTTGGCAAAGCTTAAGTCGATGCTTTCTTCTGGTATGTGGAATTCTTTGACGCAACTGAGTCATGTTTTATTGACACAATTGGATTTGTTGGTTACTAATATCTTTATCGGTGCAGCAGCAACAGCTGACTTTTCTATAGCAAAGACGGCACCTTTGTTGATACTTAGTCTTTTGACAGTTGTGGCTGGTGCTTTTGGACCACAGTTCAATATTTTGTATGCGCAAGGAAAAAATCAGCAATTGATTTCTGAGATAAATAAATCTGTCGTTTTTGTCGGTTTATTGATTAGTATTCCAATAGGTTTCTTGTTGGTTTTTGCAGGCGACTTTTTTAAATTGTGGGTTCCAACAGCATACAATGAGAATATATACTGGTTATCTTTCCTTACTGTGATACCATTGATTTTCGGAGCGAGCATCAATCCAATTTACAACATATTTACAGTGACAAATAAGCTTAAAGCACCTTCTTTGGTTCTGTTGGTTGCAGGATTACTTTACACGGTTGTCGTATTAGTCTTTTTGAAGACAACAAATGTTGGCATTTGGATTATTCCAATAGCAAGTGCAGTCCAACAAATAGCAAGGAATTTCTTTTTTACTCCGATTTATGCAGCAAGGTGTTTGCATCAAAAATGGAATACATTTTACATTGCTCAGTTTAAAGGTGTTTTAGCCCTTTGTGTGACAGTCAGTGCAGGAATAGTTGTTAGAAATTTATTACATCCTAATACTTGGATTTCATTGGGAGTTTCAGTAGTTCTGATATCTGTATTTGCGCTTGTTGTTAATTCATTTGTGGTTTTAAAAAAATCCGAAAGATATTATGTGAGAGGTGTTGTAATGAATAAAATATTCAGAAAGAAAAAATGAAGAAACGAAATAAAAAACTGTTCGTTGGGGGTGTCATAGGTTTTCTGTTGTCACTTATAGTTTGCGTAATGGTACCTTTTAATAGAAAGGATGCAGTCGTCAATGTAAGTATAGATGACGTGGAGTATTCTTTTAAAAATCTATACGAAAATCCAGAATATACTTCTGTTTTTCAGCAACCTTTCTTTGCGTATTTGAGAGATTGTCATCTCAAGTACAATTGTACCTTTACATTGTATGTATATGCTAATATGGGGGGGCAGTCAGATAAGTTTAAGAAAGAATTTGAAAAGAATTCTGATTGGCTTCGTTTTGGCTTTCATGCTATTCGACCAAAATTCAATAAACAAGAAACAGCTGACTATGCAAAGTTCATCACTGCATTTTTGCGCGTTGATTCGGTTTTGACCTATTCTGTGGGTGAAACGACTAAGGCATCAACGTTGCGTCTTCATTATTATTATGCCACTCCTTCGGAAGTGGAATTTTTAAGAAAACATGGTATTAAAAGATTATTGACTTCTGATGATGAACGAGTTAGTTATTCTTTGCCATCTAAGCTAAATGATAAAGTTATCAAGGCTAATAGTATTGCTTATGCTGGCATGAACTTTCGAAGGACAAACCTTAGGATGGAAAGAATGAATTTCCTTCCAGTAGATTTACGTATGACGCCAAATGATACCATCGTATTCTTCACTCATGAGTCACAGTTGCAAAGTAAAAGAGGTAAACTAAGATTTTCTTATTGCTTGTGGTTCTTTAATAAACAAAATTGTAAATTCAAATTTATTTAAAATGGACAAAATAAAAAGATTCATTGATTTTTATGTGCCTGTCACTTCATGCACATTTAGATGCCATTATTGTTATATTACGCAGCATCGCTTGTTCTCAAACAAGTTGCCAGAATTAAAGTATACTGCAGAACAGGTTCGCCAAGGCTTGTCTTTGAAACGTATGGGTGGTCCTTGTTTGATTAATCTTTGCGGTGGTGGCGAGACTTTGCTCCCCCCATTGGTGATAGATTATATTCGAGTTCTATTGGAAGAAGGGCATTACGTGATGGTTGTCACCAATGCGTCTGTATCACACAGAATAGATCAGTTGTGCAAATTGCCGGCAGAGCTCCAAAAAAGACTTTTTTATAAGTTCTCTTATCATTATATGGAATTGAAAAAGAGAAATCTTTTGGAGACTTTCTTTGCCAATGTGAAGAAAGCCTCTGATGCAGGTGCGTCTTATACCATAGAGGCAACACCATCAGACGAATTGATTCCATACATAGATGAAATGAAGAATGCGGCTATAGAGCATGTGGGAGCAGTCAATCATGTGACGGTTGCAAGAAATGAGGCAGCCACAGGCAATCTTCCTATTTTGACATCTTACTCAGACGAAGAATACAAGAAGATTTGGAGTTCTTTCAAAAGTGAGTTTTTTGATTTCAAGTATTCCATCTTTGGAAAGAAAAGAAAGGAGTTCTGCTACGCTGGTGATTGGTCTTTTGTTTTGAATGTTGGTACGGGAGAAATGGCACAGTGTTATTGCTCATATCTGAGACAAAACATCTTGGATGACCCAACAAAGCCAATTAAATTCTTGGCTGTTGGCAATAATTGCAACCAATACCATTGTTATAATGGTCATGCTTTCCTTTGTTTGGGTGATATACCAGAGTTGGATACACCGACTTATGCAACGATTCGCAATCGCAAGTGTGTGGATGGTTCTGAATGGTTGAAGCCAGAGATGAAAGCCTTTATGTCAACCAAACTTTGTGAGTCCAATGAGATTTATTCGCCTTCCAAGAAAAGAAGAGTCAATGCCGAAGTACGTACAAGGCGTGTGCTTATCAAAGCCTCGCATATACCATCATTTTTATTAAGATTATGCGGATTGAAGAAAAAAAATGTCAGCTCCAGATGATAGTCAAGGAGTGTTTGACTCCATTGATTGACCATGATTATATATTCATAGACCTTCCTTATTATAACAACATTGGAGATGTCTTAATATGGGAAGGAACAGAAAGATATTTACAGTCTGTTCCTTTCAAATGCCTATACAAGACATCCTTCAATAATTTTGTTCATAAAGATATCGACAAGAAAACAGTTATTGTTATGCAAGGAGGTGGTAATTTTGGCGATGTATGGCATGAACATCAGAATTTCAGAAAAAGAATCGTTGCAGAATATCCAGACAACAAGATTATCATATTACCTCAAACTGTATTTTATCAAGATGTTGAGTGCATGAAAAATGATGCAAATATATTCTCCAAGCATAAGAATTTATTTATTTGTGCAAGGGATAAGCATTCATTTGAATTGTTTTATAAATATTTTGCAGCCCATATAATCCTTTTGCCAGATATGGCTTTTTTCATTGATTTGCCTTTGAAAAAGCAACCTACAGGTAGAATCTTATATCTAAGAAGGAATGATAAGGAATTTAATGCGCAACAGACTTCCTTGAACATCCCTGGGACATGTGAAATGCATGACTGGCCGACCTATGAGAGAAATTTTAATGTAGATAGGGTATTGTATCATTCTATGAGATTACTGAAATCTATCAATAAAGATTTGGCTAGAAAATGGTTGGATTTTTATGAAGATCGATTTGTGCGTTCCGCAAAGCTCAATATAGGTTATAGATTCCTGTGTCAATATGACGAAATCTATTCAACACGACTACATGTCGCTATCTTAGGCTCTTTGATGGGGATAAAAGTGAATTTCTTGGATAATTCTTATGGTAAGAATAGAAACTTCTATGAGACTTGGCTGAGTGATTTAGATACAATAACAATGTTAACGTAAGGATTATGAAGTTGAAACTATTATTTTCTGTCATTCGAAATATTGTCCCTATCGTGCGTTTCAATTTTCATTATTTTCCATTTTCTCAGGCTATTAAGCTCCCTGTTTTTCTTAATCATGCACATTTGAGGGTTCTGAAAGGTTCTGTGAAAATAGAAGCCAATAGAATACACCCCGGTATGATAAGGTTGGGTTATCCTTGGACTTGTATGAAACAAAACAAGGGCTTTCATTGGCTTAATTCGGGGGGGGTAATCTTGTCTGACAATATAGTTATAGCTAATGATAGTGTCGTAGAAATAGGAAAGAAAGGAATACTTAAGATAGGAACAGGCTGCCACATAAATGGTGGGTTTCGCTTGTCATGTCAAAAACAAATTTCATTGGGTGCCAATTTGTTGATAAGTTGGGATGTGGCAATATATGATACTGATTTTCATAGAATTAAAGTCATAAAGACAGACACAAAAATTGACTCGTGTTCAAAGTCTGTTGTAATCGCAGATAATTGTTGGTTGGGATTTGGTGTTACTTTGATGAAAGGCGCTAAAATAGGACAGGGATGTATTGTTGGGGCAAAATCTGTATTAGCCAAGGACTTTAGCTCTTCTGAAAATACAATTTTCGTTGGAAATCCTGCCGTTCCTATAAAAAGGGGATATTATCTTGATGTTTATGATAACAAACCAGAATATGAAGATTAACAACAATCAATTGCATAATGGGGTTTCGGGCATTCTGCGTGTCAAGAATGACGCTGAATTTATAGAGGCAAGTATTGATTCTTGTATAGATGCTTTGGATGAATTGATAATCGTATATAATGATTGTAGTGACAATTCACCAGAGTTGATTTATAAAAAGCAGAAGCAATATCCCGAGAAGATAAAGGTATATGAATACAAGCATAAGATATATTCCATCAACTTGACAAGAGAAGAATATGAATATGCCAAGAGTTTACCTTCTGATTCTCCAAACCTTCTGTGTAATTATTATAATTTTGCTCTGTCAAAAGTGACGTGCAAGTATGCGATGAAAATTGATGCAGACCAAATCTATTTCACAGACAAGTTGAAGGAATGGTGCGATGTTTATAGATATGGATGTCAGGTTTCTCTCATTTCTAAAATGATAGGGAAATGTGTTTGGGCTTATTCTCGCATAATAGACAAAATCAATAGCAAGAAAGACAAAGTGTGTCGCTTCTTGCCTCAATTTATAGTCCGAAAATTATATCCTTTTTATTTGGATTATATTAAGTGTTTGGTCTCTAAAGACAAAGTAAGCGTATCACTTTCTGGCTTGGACGTTATTTACAGTCATGATTGGTATGTAACATTAGGAAAGAAAAACGAGATAATAAACATTCTTCCTCCATACAATGGAGTTGGTGACCATTTGATATTCAAGGTAACTGCAGATGTTTATTATCGTCCAGATGATTGCCAGTTCTATAACAGCCTACGCTCAGACAACTATTCTTTGATAGAAAGGTTTGTTTGTGACGAGAAAGCTTATAAAATAGGTGTCTTTTGGTTTCATCTCAATGGAATGAGAAACAACGTAAAAGTCAAGGTAAATGATGCAATTGTCAAGAATCCAAAAACAGTAATGCCTTTAGATCGTTTTTCCCAAAGCGATTATGACAAAGACATAGAGCCTTTTATTGATAGGAAAATGATGCTTACTTACCAGCGGTCGATGTTTCAATTTATCCATCAAGGGGAAGCGCATCTTTTGCCTTCGCAGTTAAAATATTTATCAACAATTAAATTGTAAAGATATGAAAGTAGTTCTTTTAGCAGGAGGCTTCGGATCTCGTATTTCTGAGGAGTCACAGTTCAAGCCAAAGCCGATGATAGAAATCGGCGGTATGCCAATCATCTGGCATATCATGAAGGAGTATGCCTATTATGGTTATACTGAGTTTATAATATGCGCTGGCTACAAGCAGGAGTATATCAAGGACTGGTTCGCCAACTATTTCTTGCATAATTCTGATGTTACCTTTGATTATAGCCATGGCAAGAACGAGATGACTGTACACCAGACCAACATGGAACCATGGAAGGTGACCGTAGTGGATACTGGTTACAACACGATGACAGGTGGTCGCATCAAGCGCATACAGAAGTATGTGGGCAATGAGCCTTTCATGATGACATATGGAGACGGCGTGTGTGATGTGGAGATAGACAAGCTGGTGGCATTTCATAAGAGTCATGGCAAGTTGGCTACACTCACTGCTGTAAAAATGGCGCAAGACAAGGGCGTGCTTGATATCAGCGGAGACTTCGCCGTAAAGTCGTTCCGTGAAAAGAATGCGAGTGATGGATCTCCAATCAATGCTGGCTACATGGTCCTTCAACCCGAGGTGTTTGATTTGCTTGATGGTGACTCTTGCGTATTCGAGAAGACAGCTCTTGTAGAGCTTGCCAAACGTGGCGAATTAATGTCGTATGTACATGAGGGCTTTTGGCAGTGTATGGATAACATCCGTGAGAAGAACATGCTCGAAAAACTTCTCGCCGAGGGTAAGGCTCCTTGGAAGCGTTGGGAACATTCCGTTCCATCAATCGAGGCACGCAAGTTAACAGGTAACATTTAAAAGATATAAGCTAATCATGATAGATGTATTTGACAGATTTTTCAAAGGTAAGAAAGTCCTTGTGACAGGTCATACTGGTTTCAAAGGCTCATGGCTGTGCATTTGGTTGCATGAGCTGGGTGCCGAAGTCGTGGGTGTTGGTCTCGACCCTTATTCAGAGCGCGACAACTTCGTGTTGTCTGGCATTGGTTCAAAGATCAAGGCGGATATTCGTGCCGACATCCGTGACGGTGAGAAGATGAAGGAAATCTTTGCAGAGTATCAACCTGAGATTGTTTTCCATCTGGCAGCACAGCCATTGGTCCGCCTCTCTTATGAGATTCCTGTAGAAACATACGAGGTGAACGTGATGGGAACCATCCATGTGATGGAGGCTATCCGTGCCACCAAGAGTGTGAAGGTGGGTGTGATGATTACCACCGACAAGTGTTATGACAACAAAGAACAGTTGGATGGATATGTGGAAACAGACCCATTTGGTGGCTATGACCCATATAGTTCTTCGAAAGGTGCTTGCGAGATTGCCATCCAATCTTGGAGACGCTCGTTCTTCAATCCTGCCGACTATGGCAAGAAACATACCGTGAGCCTTGCTTCGGTGCGAGCAGGTAATGTTATCGGTGGTGGCGACTGGGCTAAAGACCGCATCATTCCAGACTGTATCCGTGCTTTGGAGACAACGAAGGTAATCAACATTCGCTCTCCGAAAGCCGTGCGTCCTTGGGAACATGTACTTGAACCACTTTCTGGCTATATGCTCTTGGCTCAGAAAATGTGGAACGATTCTACTGGCTATTGCGAGGGATGGAATTTCGGTCCTGAGGCTGACAGTGTGCTGACCGTATGGGAGGTGGCTTCTGCCATTGTTGAGAACTTCGGCTTTGGTGAGTTGAAGGATGTGTCAGACCCGAATGCACTTCATGAGGCAAAACTCCTGATGCTCAACATCAACAAGGCAAAGACACGCCTTGGTTGGAAACCGAGACTTAATGCCAGGCAATGTGCAGTGCTGACCTCTGACTGGTACAAGCGATATAAGACAGAAAATGTATATGACCTCTGTGTGGAGGAAATCAATAAATTCTTAGGCTAATGAAAATCTCAATATTAGGAACCAATGGCTTCCTCTCAACTGCCATTGCCAAGTATGCCAACCAAGAGGGATGGAGCTTGGATATGTATGGACTTGACGAGCCAAAGTCTCATTCTTTCGACCACTTCTTCAAGGTCAACTTGATGGATGCAGAACTGGATTGCTCAGGTTTGGTTGATTCTGATGTCATCATCTATGCCATTGGTGCAGGAATTCAGGCAAACTTGAAAGAAGGTTTCAATTTGATTTATAACTTGAATGTCACGGCTCCTGTTACCATCTGCAACAAGCTGAAAGAACTTGGTTATAAGGGACGTTTTGTGACCTTCGGAAGTGTGTTTGAGATGGGCGAGACTCGTGAGGAGCGTTTCTTTACAGAAGAGAATGTGCTGACTTCCACTTGTCCTGCTCCTAACGATTACACGGTGAGCAAGCGCATGTTGAGTCGTTTCGTTTCTTCCTACAAGCATGATTTCACCCACTGGCATTTCTATATTCCTACCATCTATGGTGCTGGAGAGAACCCGAAGAGACTGATACCATACGTCATCAATGCCATCCGCAATGGCGAGGAGCTTCATTTCACGGCAGGAGACCAGACTCGTCAGTATGTGCATGTAAGTGAGGTGCCTCGTATGCTCGCATTGGCTTTTGAGAAAAATCTTCCTACTGGTCTTTACAACATTCAGGGAAAGGAGACGGTAACTGTCAAGGAGATTGTTACGGAGATACATCATGCCATGGGCAAAGAAGTGCCAGAAGGTTGCTTCGGTAGTGTGCAGCGTGCCGATGTGGGTATGAAGTACTTGGCATTGGATGGCAAGAAACTGCATGATGCCACAGGCTTTGAGGCAAGCATTAAGATAACTGATGTTATAGAAACATATTAACTTGATATTATTTTATGTCACAGATCGATAAAGTAAGAATCATCCCTCGTCGTCTCATTGCAGACGAACGGGGATGGTTCTTGAAAGCAATTACAGGAACCGAGGAAGATATTCCTTCTCATACAGGCGAGATTTATCTGACCATGGGTAAGCCTGGTCAGGCAAAGGGTGGTCATTATCACCCAGAGGCTGTGGAGTGGTTCACCATCATCGAGGGTAGTGCCATTTTGAAATTAGAGGATATGGAGACGCATGAGCGTAGAGAAATAGAGATGCCTTTCGAAAAGGCTCAGACAGTTTTCATCCCCAACAATGTGGCGCACATAGTTGTAAACAACAGCGATAAGAATTTCATCTTGTTGGCTTATACAGACAAGTTGTATGACCCGGCAGACACAATATCTTTTAAATTTTAGACTTATGAGAATATCATTCAATATTCCGACATACAATAGGGCGAAATATCTCAAGCAAAACTTGGATATTTTGACAGCTCAGATAAAAGAACTACATAAGGAGGAAGAGGTGGAAATCAACATTAGTGACAATGCTTCAACTGATGTGACCCAGCAAGTTGCTAAGGAGTGTATTGCCACCAATCCACAACTGCATGTCTCTTACCACCGTAATGAGAAGAACTTAGGACCAGATGGTAACTTCATTGCGGCCATGCACTTGGCAAGGGGCGAGTATTCTTTGTTGTGGGGTGATGATGATTTCTTGAAGGAAGGTGGACTAGCAAGAATCTTTGATTTGGCAGAGTATGGGGATAAGAATGATGTCCAAATGATGCTTTCCAGTACGTCTTTGTATGACAAGGATGGCAACTACAAGGGCGAAAAGCCTTTCTTGCGTGAGGATATAGAAGAACTGACGGTTGATTTCTCCGATTTGACTCAGGCTCGTGCTTATTTCTTCTTGTTGAAAGACATGGGTGGCATGCTGAGCTTTATCTCAGATGTAGTCTATAAGACTTCTATCGTCAATGAACTTCCTTTTGACGAAGACTTTATGGGCACTCACTATGCTTTCTTATGCTATTGGTGGGGATGGCTTGCCAAGGGCAAAAAGCTCTATTATAGTAACCGGTCTTTCTTAAAGGAGACGTTGCAGTATCAGCCAGCGTATGGTTATGGTGTGGATAGAGTCATGGTAGATTACAAGGGATACACACTCATTGCCAATAAGTATTTTAGGAAAGAATCAACGAAAAAAGATTTCCTTGCTGCATTTCAAAACCTACATAATCTATTAAATGTGTTGTATTTGGTTTACGGAGATAGCGAGAAGTATAATCGATTGCTAATTCCTAAACTAAAGGAGTGTGGAGTAAGTGATGAGATGATAGCCGAAAATAAACGGTTCTGTGGAAGCAGAAGTACCTTTAAGCTATTTTGCTATTCATTTATCCCGACCAAGATTTTTGATATTTTAAAGAGCTTGAAGAAAAGATGATCGCTACGATTGTAAATGTATGTCTGTTGATAGTTGCATTGTTTCAATATAATAAATGCAAGTATGCATGGCCTTTGTTTATTTTGATATTCTTTGCATCTAATGCTTTTATCATCAATTTAGGTGATTCCTCTCCGAAATATAAGGATTTTGGAATTCTTCTTCTCTTAGGATGCAGCTTGATAGGATTGCTGAGAGATTCATCATTCTTTTCAATAAAAAAACTGAGTGGAGCAAAATTCTCAGCACTGTTCTTGACCTTCTTCATATTTGAGTTTGTCTATGCTTATCTTAACAATATTGATACGGTAGGCAATATCTTGGCGGTGTCGCGCGATTATCTGTATGCATTGACTTACTTTGTGTTCAGAAAAAGTCCTGTAGAAGAGTTGCAAAAAGGTGTTCGTCTAATTTTTAAAGGAGTTTTATTATCGTGCGTAGTTTTTGTAGTCCAATATTTCACCCATTTACAACTGACGAATTCCTATGTCTCAGAGACCAACATACTTGCAGGAAATTATCGAATGCAAAGTACACCACCGTTTATAGCATTGATATTGTTGACGCTCTTGTTCTATCTGAGAAAAGTTCGAGGAAGATGGTTGATTATAATTTTGATATTTTGTATTTTCTTGATTTCACAGAATAGAACGCCACTTTTGGCATTGTTCTTGGAGATAGGACTTTTCGTTTTGTTTGCTAAAAAAAACAAATACAAGATACCTATTATGATAGCGGCAATGGTCGCTTTTCCTTTTGTGAATTCCTTGATGTCGTCTCGTTCGGCGGAGGAGAATGGCACAAGTAATATGGACGTGCCAGCTTTAACTTATATCAGTCAAGGAGATTTCAGAGGGTTAGCCTCGCAAAGTACGTTCATGTTTCGCGTCGCTTTGATAGCAGAACGCGCTGATTACTTGTTTTCTAATCCTTCGAAACTACTTTTTGGTGTAGGGCCAATGCATGAGGATACTGCGCAAAAGAAATTTAGATTTATGATTGGAACTGCTAATGTCGATAGTAGTGGGCATATAATAACAAATCAATTAGACTCCATTGATACAGTATGGGGACCACTATTGATAAGATATGGATTTGTCGGTTTGATTTTGCATATTTCCATTGTAGTTTGGATTATAGTTGCTTTTTACAAAAGACGTGAGAATCCTATTATGATGCTGGGTTTTTTGACGTATGTAGCTGCTTTTGTGCAATCAGTTTCTTCGGGTGGTATGTTCCTTTTGATGGGAATCACTACTATGATGGGATTCTTGATAGCTTATGATAAGATTTCATTGAAACAATTACCATAGCAAATACTGTTATGAAAATAGTACATCTTACCTACACCATGACTTATGGTGGTATAGAAACAATGCTCGTCAACATAGCTAATGTACAAGCACAAATAGATGAAGTTTATGTCGTTTTGATAAATGATAAGTATGAGATTTCCTTATTGCAAACATTGGACAAGATGGTATCCTTTATTAATATAGGTCGGCCTGTTGGCTCAAAAAATCCTTGGTATATAGTTAAGCTTAATCTCATATTAAAAAGAATTTCACCAGATATAATCCATGTACATCATCCTGGCATCATTCGTTTTATGATTCCACAAATGTATCGTTTGACCAATATCGTGTTTACTATGCATGATATTCCAGTGAAAGGAGATATGGATTACTTGTTTAAGTACAAAACGGTCTATGCCATTTCCAAATCCGTTCAAGATAGTTTATTTAAGGTAGGTATCAAGTCGGAAGTGGTAACGAATGGAATATTGGCAGATAATTTTAAAAAGAAAGTTTATCACAAACATCCTGCTTTCAGAATGGTACAGATAGGACGTTTGTATCATGAGAAAAAAGGACAGGACTTTATGATAGATGTTTGCGCCTATCTTTATAATCATGGATATCATAATTTTCATCTCGATTTTATAGGTGATGGAGATTCTTTGGAATATCTACAAGATAAAGTGAAAAAGGCTCAGTTGGAGTCGAACATCACTTTTTTAGGTGCAAAGGATCAATCGTATATCTATGAAAATTTAAAGAATTATGATTTGTTCATTCAGCCATCTCGTCGTGAAGGCTTTGGGTTAACTGTCGCAGAAGCGATGGCAGCAAAAGTCCCTGTCCTTGTGTCGGAACAAGAAGGTCCTTTGGAAATAATAGATAATGGTAAATATGGATTTTATTTTAAGGTAGACGACATTGATGACTGTGCTAAAAAAATAATCATGATTTCGAATCGAAAAGATTTGAATCCATTGCTATATTTAGCATTAAGACGAGTGGAAGAAAATTATAATGTCAAGAATACAGCAATGAAGTATTTGAATAGTTATCGTAAATTGTTATTTTTGAAAAAATAATAAAGGCAAGGTTGAGTTTCTTCTCTTAGTTTCTAAGTTTATGTATATATCAGAATTAAAACTTTGGAATTTTCGTAAGTTTGGAGGTGATGACTTCGATTTAACAAAGCCGCATCTTGCTGTGCCTTTTAAGAAAGGCATGAACGTATTGATTGGTGAAAATGATTCTGGCAAGACAGCCGTCATTGATGCAATCAAGTATGTATTGAAAACCAATGCATACGAGTCCATACGCATTCAACAGGATGATTTCTATAATGATGAGGAACATTTAAGAATAGAGCTGCTGATTGATGATATTACGGATAGCGAGGCGAAGAATTTTATTGAAATCACAATTCCCCGAGACTATGGTGGCTTGGCGAGTATGAAACTTGTGCTCGATGTAGCTCGTAAGGATGGGCATATACAGGCTTATGAGGTAAAGGGGGGCAATGATGCTGATGGACATAGCTTGACCCCATTGATGAAGGACAACTTACGTATCACTTATCTCAAACCTCTACGTGATGCCGAGAATGAATTGACAGCTAAGAAAAACTCCCGATTGTCGCAAATACTACAGTCTCACGAATTGCTGAAACAACCTCAAAACGGTGATAAGCATGAGCTGATAAAGATTATAGAAGATGCAAATGCTGAAATTGAGGCTTGGTTTGATGATGATACGGGTGGTGATGCATCTCACCAAAAATTGATAAAGGGTGTTATTGACAAATTTTTGAAACTCTTCATTTCTAATGATGCAGAATCACAATTTTTGTTGGCAGAGCCAACGATGAAGAATATCTTGGAACGTTTGGCTATAAGCGTGGTTGATAGCAAGAACTTGGGATTGGGCACGCTAAATCGCCTTTTTATGGCAACCGAACTTCTTCATCTCAAAAAGAAAGGTGATAATTTAAAGTTATGCTTGATAGAAGAATTGGAAGCTCATATTCATCCACAAGCCCAGATGAAAGTAATTTCTGCCTTACAGCAAGAAAAGGGAGTGCAGTTTATCCTGACTACGCATAGTCCAAACATTACATCCAAGGTAAAACTTGGCAAGGACAATGTTTTCAACAGCATTCTCATGTGTAACAGCAATAATGTTTTTCCAATGGGACCTGGTTACACAAAGTTGGATAAGAAGGACTATAAGTATCTTGACACTTTCTTGGATGTTACAAAATCGAACCTATTCTTTGCCAAGGGAGTAATCTTAGTGGAAGGATGGGCTGAAGAAATACTTATTCCTATCATTGCATCTAAAATGGGAATAGACTTAACCCTCCATGAAATTTCTGTTGTTAACGTTGGGTCTACCGCATATTTACATTTTGCTCGTATCTTTATGAGAAAAGCCGTACCAGAAATGAATGTGAAGTGTGCGATTATTACTGATTTGGATGTAAGACCTGATACTCCTGACAAGGCACAAGTGGAAAAAGAGAAGAGAGATTCCATAGAAGAAAAATTAGAAAAGCCTTTGCCTGCCAATATAGCCCTTTGTCTAGCAAAGGAATGGACTTTGGAATGGTGCTTGTTTAAATCGCCTGTTCTTTCCGAGTTGTTTAAGGATTCTGTTGCTGAGGTGCATAGTAAAACAACCGAATTTAAGAAAGATACTATAACGCATCGTTATAAGGATTCTTTTGAAACGAAGTTGTCTGAAAAATTAAAGAATCGAAGATTGGATAAGACTGCGATAGCTTTAATATTGTCGGAAAAGATAGAAAAAGCTACCTTGAATTTTAATCAGCAGGATGAGTATATCAAATACTTGTTGGATGCAATAAAGTTTGTCGTTTCTTAGCTTATGATTATTACGGATGTTGACATAGAAAAGGCAGAGGAAATATTACTTCCCAAAGGCATGCACTTTGATGGCGAGCGTAGGGATTTCATCAAGGATTTAGATAGCTGTGACCTCTTGGCTGTTCCTGGAAGTGGAAAAACTACCGCTTTGCAGGCTAAGTTGTTCTGCGTGGCAAGGAATCTACCTTTGCAGGATGAGCAAGGGATTCTTGTTCTTTCACATACTAATAATGCGGTCAATGAGGTAAAGAAGAAACTTCGCTCAGAATGTTATCAACTTTTTGAAGCTCCTCATTTTATAGGTACTGTTCAAGACTTTGTTGACAAGTTCTTGGCAATACCATACTATGAGCAGTGTTTTAAGCAAAAAGTGCATGTGATAGATGGGATGGCATATGAACAAGAAGTTGAGCGGTATTTGAACGCAAACTTTTGGGGATTATCTATAGGTACTAAGTATTTTCGTAATAAAAAGTTTGAGTTTGCAAACATCCGTGTTCATCATAATGATGATGGTGAATTAGAATTTACCAAAGGGCTTGACGAAAAGCTTTCATTTAAACCTGTGAAGAAATGGATAGATGAAGGCTCTGAACAAAAAATACATGATGGAATAAAATCTGATTTGCTTAAAATGAAGAAGTCCATATTAAGGAAAGGGATTCTTCATTATGATGATTGTTATTTCTTAGCAGAAACGTATATTCATAAATATCCTTTTGTAGTACAAACACTTCGGAAGCGGTTTAAATATGTATTTATTGATGAAACACAGGACTTGAAAAAATATCAATTGGACTTGATTGACTATATTTTTGATTGTGACGATTGCTGCCTTCAAAGAGTTGGCGATAAGAACCAAACTATATTCAATCGTCCTGACAGACCTGTTTCAGAGCAATGGAGAGTTCGGAAAATGAAATGCTTACAGAATTCTTTGAGGTTGACTGATTGTATTGCGAAGGTCGTCAATCCTTTTGCTGTTGACAAAGCAATAGACGAAACAGGCAATCCAAGGTTCTCTGCTGTTGGGAAAAGGCATCTTGAACATGGTGATATACCTCCTTATCTTATTCTGTTTGATGAATACACCAAAGATGATCTCTTGCCTACTTTTAATGATTTAATAGAAAGGTTTCAATTGCGTACAACAAAAGATGGTGAGAAATATGGTTTTCATATCATTGGTTGGAATTTAAGAAGAAAAGGTGGAGGAGCAAAAGAAAAGTTACGCTTGGAAGATATTTTCACCAATTGTGTAAAAGCATCAGATAAAGGATTGAGTTCGTACGCCACATTGAGTAAATTTATTGTTTTCGGTTGTCGAGAAGTTAGCATGTATGAATGTAAATCGGTTATTCAAAAAATAATGGTTTGTTTGTTGCGTAATTTGGGTGTTCTTGATAATGAAGGACGGTATTATTCTAAAACTGCTTTAGAAAAACAGATGGAACTTTTAGGAGAAGATGATTTCAATGAGTATAAGTTGTTGGCTTATCGTGCTTCGGTATTGATGTTTCAACAGAAAAACTCAGAATGCTATATTTTAGTGGTTGGTTATTTAAGAGGTAGCTTCTCTCAGATATTTAAGATTAGCACTAATAACAAGGTCTTGGAAGATTTCTGTGAACATGAATTTGATACAGAATTGTTGAGCTCAGAACGTCCAGCTGCGTATCCCGACATTAAAATAGGTTCTGTGCATTCTACAAAGGGACAAACGCATTGTGCTACGATGTATGTGGAGTCATCTTTTAAAGGCTATGAGTCGTCTCACCTCTTTAAAATAAAGAAAAAAGCAACAAAGAAAACACCTGCAGTATATTTCCCCAACCCTTTATTCCAAGAGAATGCAAATTATAATTACGTAACTTGTCAAGCAGTTATGCACATGATGTATGTTGGATTTTCACGACCTACTCATCTTTTATGTTATGCTTCTTATAAGCATAATTGGACTAATGAAAGAGTCAAGCGAATGGAACAATTGGGATGGCAAGTAATTGTTCCATAATTGTGGATGATGATTAATGGAACTTATTTTTATATGGTTTAATCTTAAAAATATGTGATTTTTATGCGAACTATTATTGTTGTTACATACGACATATCTCCCTATCGTGGTAGTGAGGCTTCGGTCAGTTGGAACTATGTTTCCAATATGGGGGGGCATGACCACTTGATAGTGCTTTATGGTCGAGGCAAGGATGAAATCGAGAAATATTTAGATTCACATCAGATGCCTAATGTGAAGTTCATCAATATTCCTTACGTTCAAACTACTGGGCGTGGGCTTATGATGGACATCAAGTACAATCTCAACTATCGACGTTGGCAATATCAAACTTATCTAAAAGCTAAGGAAATTATTGAGCATGAGTATGTGGATGTAATCCATTATCTAAATCCAATCGGGTTCAAAGAGCCAGGCTTTTGTTGGAAAATCAAAAGCGTTCCTTATGTGTGGGGACCTATCCAAGGGGTAGAGAATCGACCTATAGCTTTGTTTCCTGCGCTGAGTCTTAAGGGTAAGGTAAATGCACTGGTGAGAAGAGTGGTGCATAATGGTATGCTTTGGTGCTTGCCTCGTGTGAGAAAGGCATTGAAACGAGCTGATGCTGTTTTTGCAGCTACGCCGAACACCGTCAAGCAGTTGAAGCGAATCCATCACAGGGATGCCATCTATCTTCCTGAGAATGGTATCTTGAAAATGGAGCGCACTGAACCTGTAACCTTGAATGGTACTCTCAATCTGATATGGGTGGGAAGCATTGATGAACGCAAAGCCCTCGGTATTCTGATTTCTGCCTTGGGTAAGATGAAACATGATAATTGGCATCTGAATGTGTTGGGAGATGGACCATTAAGAGGTAAATGTGAACAACTCGCACAAGAACTGGGAATTTATGATAAGATAACGTTCCATGGTAAAGTGGATAGAACACAAGTGCAACTTGTGTTCGCACAATCCCACATTCATGTAATATCCTCCCTCGGCGAAGGCAATCCCACAGTTCTGTGGGAAGCCTTTTCGAAGGCAATACCAACGCTAACGCTCGACCATTGTGGCATGGCTGGTGTGGTTTCGTCAGAGTGTGGCATCAAGATTCCTATTCACTCGTATCAGCAAGTTATTGATGATATGGTGGAAGCTATTGACAAGTTGATAGCAAATCCGAACGAAATTGAAAGATTGAGCAAGGGGACTATTGAGTGTGCAAAGAAGTTTATGTGGGAAAATAGAATAGCTTTGTATGACAAAGTGTATGAAGAGATATCTAAGAAATATCAAAAATAATGAAGATTTTAATTCTTAATCCAATTTTATACACAGCCGACAATAACACCATTCCGAAGGTGAAGTCCATCAAGGACACGATGATATATAATATGTGTCTTGGATTCAAAGCCTTAAGATATGACGTTACGTTGGCTGCTGCGGCTGACTATAGGCCAGTTGAACAGGAAGACTATGACTTTGAAGTCAAGTGGTTTAAAACCGATTGCCATAAGTTCTGTACTCCGTCGGTCTTGCCTTATTCTAAGGAACTGAAGGGGTTCTTGAAGAAAGAAGGTAATAGCTACGATATGATTGTCACCAGTGAAGTCTTTTCTTTGTGGTCGTTGATGGCGGCAAGAATTTGTCCTGCTAAGACTGTGATATGGCATGAACTGGCTCTGCATCCAAGAAAGTTCCACCAGATACCATCTAAGGTGTGGTATCATGTAGTGGCAAAGCTTTTGATGAACAAAGTGTTGGTGGTTCCTCGCTCGGAAGATGCGAAGGTCTTTGTGAAGCAATATATGCGTCATGTTTCAGATGTTTGTGTGGATCATGGTATTGACTTGTCGCAGTTTACTTGCGGTGTGGAAAAGAAGAAGCAATTTATCGTTGTCTCCCAATTGATAGCAAGAAAGAATATTGATGGAATCATCAAGATATTTAAGGGTTTCCTAGATAAATACGATAAGGCTTATCAACTATTGATAGTAGGAAGGGGTGAACTGGAAAATGATTTGAAGGAGCTTGCTCGCCAACTTCATATCGAAAGTCATGTTCAGTTCTTGGGATTTAAGTCTCATGAGGAGATGAATCAATATCTTCCTGCGTCACAGGCATTGCTGATCAATACTCACCAAGACAACAATATGGTTTCCATTCCAGAGTCTATCGTATGCGGTACGCCTGTCATGACCAATTCTGTTCCAACAAACAGTGGTATGATAACAAAGCATCATCTCGGTATCGTGAAGGATGGTTGGAATGAGGATACTCTCCAGAAACTCATCCAATTTACCCCCCCCATATTGGCAGAATTGCATGCAATATCGGGAGAATTTGTCCAGCAAGCATCAGGCTTCGCTTCTTGTCGAACAATATCTAAAATTCAGTGCGCATGAAAATATTAGTACTGAATCCGATACTGTTCACAAGCACAGACGGAAGTCTTCCGAAGGTGGAGACGATTAAGGATACGATGATGTATGGCATGTGCCTTGGCTTTCAGTCATTAGGTCATGAGGTAACCTTGGTCTCGTATGAGGAGTATAAACCGATACGGAAAGAATCGTATGACTTTGAGGTGTTGTTCCTGAAAAGTAGTGGCTCTAAGTTCTTGCCGAATGCTTTGCCGTTGTCTTTCGAGTTGAAACGATATTTGAAAGCGCATCATCAGGAGTATGACATGGTGCTTTCGAGCGAGGTCTTTGCTTTCCATTCTCTCTTCGCCGCAAGGATATGTCCTGAGAAGACTGTGATTTGGCAGGAGTTGACCGAGCATCAAAACAAGTTTCACCAGTTGCCTTCCAAGTTTTGGCATCGGTTCGTGGCAAGATACTTTATGCAGAAAGTGAAGGCGGTGGTTCCTCGTTCTACCAAGGCTTATGATTTCATTCGAAGGTATATGCCGATGACCACATCTACTGTGGTTGACCATGGAATCAACGTACATAAGTTCCAGTACTCGAAGACTAAGAAACGTCAGATTATCAGTTCGTCGCAGTTGATTTATCGTAAGAATGTGGATGGTATCATCCGAATCTTTGCAGACTTCCATCGTCAGAAAGGTTATGAGGATGTCAAACTTCTGATAGCTGGTCGTGGCGATGAAGAAGCGAAGTTGAAAAACTTTGTGTTGGAGCTTGGGCTGAAAGATGCTGTGGACTTCTTGGGATTCCTGCCACAAGCTAAGTTGAATGAGTATATTCGGGAATCTATGTGTTTCTTGGTGAATACTCGCAAGGATCTGAATATGGTGTCCATACCAGAAAGCATCGTATCTGGTACTCCTATTCTTACGAATCTTCAACCAGCCTCGGCTGGATATATCGCAAAAGAACAACTTGGCATTGCCAAGGATGGTTGGGGAGTCGCTGAGTTGAAGAAGTTGATAGACAATAATGATTATTATGTAAATAATTGCTTGAAATACAGAGATAAATTGACAAGCACCCATTCTGCCAAAATGTTGGTGGATATTTTTACAAAATAGAAAACAAATATATTCAATGAATATAAAGAACCTTACCCCCCCCACAAAAGCTTACCCGAGAAAATTACTCTTCTCTGGATGGCTTGCGTGCTTACGCTGCCGTAGGTATCGTGCTGATGCACGTACAGGCTAACATGGCAATCAAGCCAAGTGTGAATGTTTTGACGAGTGACGTGATTCCGTGGTTCACCAACTTTACATTGCTCTTTATGATTATCAGTGCATTCTCCATGTGCTGCGGTTATTATGAGCGAGTGAAGACGGGAGCGATAACTCCAGCCAAGTTTTATGCCAAGCGGTATCACCGCACGTGGCCGTTCTTCGCCATGATGGTGGTGATAAGTTTTGTGATGGAACCTTCGTGGAGCACTTTCTGCCAAAGCTTCGCTGACTTGACGATGTGCTTCAATCTCTTGCCGAATCCTAACATTGAGGTGATTGGCGTGGGATGGTTCTTGGGAACGGTATTCACGTTCTATATGCTGTTTCCTTTCTTCACATTCTTGCTCGATAACAAAAAGAGGGGATGGATGATGATGTTGCTGTCGTTGGTGTTCTGCTATATTGCCATTACGTACTTTGGTACACCAGACTTTGTGGTGAAGCCTATTGATAAAGTGAATGTCATCTATAGTGCTCCCTTCTTCATCGCTGGTGGCATGGTTTACCTCTATCGCCATGGCATTAAAGGTTGTGTAGAGAAGCATTGGGTGATAGCTTTGATGGCTTGCATCGCTCTTACTGTATTGAGATTTATCATTGATATCAAGGGATTGTTTGTCTTGCCTGACTTGATAGTCTTTGCCGTTTGGCTGATGTATGCCATTGGTTCCAAGGATATGGTGCTGAACAACAGAATTGTAAAGTATCTGAGTGGCATCAGTATGGAGATTTATCTCTGCCACATGATGTTTTATCGTGTGGTGGGCATGATTCACTTGGATAAGTTCATCGAGCAATGTGATGTGCTGTATGTGGTGACTTGCATCGGGACATTGATAGGGGCGATATGTTTCTCGCATGTGGTAAAGTACTATGTGTTTACATGGGTTGAAAAGAAGTGTTTAATTAAAATATAAAATTAAGTAATGAATACAACTCAACTTACCCCCCCCATATTGGGGAAAACAACATCAGTCAAGAAAAGAATTCATTGGCTTGATGTTTCTAGAGGATTAGCATTCTTGATGGTTATCTATAGCCATTTGGAATATAGTAATGATGCTGTGATGCGATATTTCTCTCCAGTGTTTTTGACTACGTTTTTCTTTGTATCTGGATACCTCTTCAAGGAAAATTGTAGCTTTAGTAAGGTGTTTGAACAACGAACACGAACTTTACTCCTACCATTCTTGATTTTGGGTATAATCATGATATTGCTAAGCCAAATCATGACTTTCAATACCAAGGTGCCATTTATGGATGAAGTGAAAGGCTTGTTGTTTCAAAATGGGACGAATCAATTATTATGGTTTGTGGCAGCGCTGTATGTGTATAGTGTTATCTTCTTTTGGATAGAAAAGTTCTCTTGTACAGCGAGAAAGTTGTTGTTGGTCTCTTTTGCTTTATTTGGATTGAATTGGCTTTATGGGAAGCTGCAAGTGCCGAGTATTCCTTGGCATATTGATGCTTTTGGTTATGCCTGTTTCTATATGGGTTTAGGTAAATGGTATAAGGAAAAGAAAATATTAGTAAATCGGTTTGTAGATAACAAATGGTTTGTGCTTTCCTGTATGATTGTCTATATCGTTTTGATTACAGCTTTTGATTTGCATATTAGCTTTTCGGGCAGTACATATTTGATAGATTCCATAGTGGTAACAATCTTAGGTTTGATAGTAATGCTGTATGTTTCTAAGCATATTTTTCAAAACTGTCGTTTCTTGTTGTTTGTTGGTGCAAATACATTGTTTTACTTTGCTTTTCACGGAAAGGTGTATTCATTGCTACAGACATTGTGTCATAAGTTAATAGCTGATAGCTTTTTATCCTTGTATGGTATGCAAAATGTTGTGGCTTTCGCTATAGTGTTGCTGGATGCACTCATTCTGATATTGCCTGCTATGTTCGTTAATAGATACTGTCCGTTCTTGCTGGGTAAGGGATTTAAACTCTGGAAGTGTGAGTGATTTCCCGTTCTTGTTATTTCAAAAGATAATGCAGATATTTGATTTTATGTTACTTTATTTATAGTTGTTATGGATATAAAAAATTTTATTACGAAATATCATACTCATCCTGTGTTGTTTTTCGGAACAGGTATGTCTATGAGGTATCTTCAAAAATCCTATTCGTGGAAATCTCTCCTTCAACAAATAACTGTAGATTTGACGGGTAATGATGAACTGTATTTAAATATTGATTCTCGTTTCAATAGTAATTGCCCTAAGATGGCTTCTGAAATAGAAAAGATATTCAATCAGAAATTGGAAGAAGATAGAGATGGCAAGTTTAAAGATATAAATGATTTGTTTTTCGATAATAAAAGAAAAGGAATAGATAATAGCCGTTTCAAAATTTATATTTCTCAGTTGCTTGCTGATAATTCTTTAAAAGCTGAAATGCTTGAGGAAATAAAAGCACTTAAAACGATAAGAAAGAATATAAGCTCTGTCATAACAACAAACTACGATAATCTTGTAGAGCAAATATTTCAGTTTGACCCTCTTGTAGGTAACAATATTTTGATGAGTAATCCCTATGGAGCTGTATATAAGATACATGGTTCTATAGAAAATCCATCTTCAATCATAATAACAGCAGAAGATTATAAGAAGTTTGATACGAAATATGAACTAATTCGCGCTCAGCTGTTGTCCCTATTCATGCATAACCCTATAATTTTTATGGGTTATAGCTTGACGGATGAAAATATAAAGAAATTGCTTCACACAATTTTTTCTTATGTGAATTCTGACTCAGAAACTGCAGAAAATATAAGAAACAACTTTTTGATAATTGAAAGAGATGAAGGTAACGAAAATACCGACGTGATACCATTTGATATAATAGTTGATGATAAGAATATCAGAGTAAATAAAATTAAAACTGATAATTTCACTGCTATCTATCAGGCTTTATCTGAATTGCGTTTACCTATATCTGCTATGGATATTAGAAAGGTTCAAGATATTGTTGGTGATATTTATAAGGGTGCAAATGGCATAAAGGTTGAGATAACTGAAGATTTAGCAACATTAAAAAATAGTGATAAGGTCTTGGCTATTGGATCAGATAAGACAATTCGTTATCAGTATCAAACCGCTAAAGAGCTGATGATAAATTATTTCTCTGTTATCGAAGAGGCTGATGAACAAAGATTGTCACTTATAGATAAATATAATATCAATGCAGCTCAATATTTTCCGATTTATGGATTTTGTAAAATAAACCAAAAAATCGAACATGAGGCTACTTTAAAGAAAAATCAAGATGCTAAAATTTCGACCTTGAAAAATAAATTGGAAAACGACAAGTCTTGTCATAATGAGCATACTGCTATTCAAGATATTTTGAGTGATGATGACATAAAGCCGAGTTATAAAACGAATGCTATTGCTTATTCCGTTTTAGTAAGAGGAAAAGTTTGTTTGGATGACCTTGAGAAATACCTTAGAGAATATAAGGAAAAAAACACGGATTATAATAAGCTTCTAGTTGTTTTTGATTACCTAAAATATAGGGAATAAGGATGTTTATTATGGTTTTGGGGGTGTATGTGTACCTTTTTTATATGGGGCGATATGCTTCTCGTATGTAGTGAACTTTTATATGTTCCCATTTGTGGATAAGAAATATTCTCTTTTCCTTGGCGGTTTCGAGAAAAAAGCGTAACTTTGCCCATGTAAATAGAATTTTAAACGTTTAAAGAAGATAATTATGACACCAATAGTTTTAGATAATAGCACTTATAATGATGCGGCTTTATATGCCAAACTAAATAATATCAGCATCGCTGATGCGTTGAAAGCTGCTATGAAGTTTCTGATGGAGAACTTCAAGATGCAAGCACGTGAGGCTTCGAATGAAAAATATTATATTTCTCCAAAAGTAAAGGCTTTGGAGACTGGTTTTAAATGTCCTAAGGATTTATCCGTAGATTACAAGAAAGAATTGTCGAAAGCTTTAATGGAGAAATATCTATGAAATTGTTTTTGGATACGAATGTCTTGATTGACTTCATCTTGGAGAGACCCAAGTTTTATCCTCCTGCCGCAATGATTATTTCGTTTGCGGCAGAAGGTAAAGTGAAGGTTTGTGCTTCTTCCATGTCTATTGTTACTACAAATTTCATTTGTGTAGAACGTTGTAACATGCCATTGGATGATTTTCGAAAGAAAATGGATTTCTTGCGAGATTTCCTGGAGATTTGTTCTGTTGACGAATCGGATGTGTATCAATCGTATGATAATGAATGGAAGGATTTTGAGGATGGTGTGCAATATTATTCAGCTCAGAGAAATGGAGCGGATTATCTTGTAACACGTAATGCCAAAGACTTTGAAGAAAAAGGCTTGAATGTCATAAATGCGGATGAAATATGTGCTCTCCTTATGGCTAATTGATTTGAAAAAATTGAAAAACACAGATTGATTTAGAAATTAGAATTTAAGATTACAATATATTTGATAGGTTGGCAAGGGCTTTCCGATAATGGAAAGTGCTTGCCAGCCCTCTAAGCGTTTGATTTTTTACAAACTCAATTTTTATGAAGATTTTATTGGCTAATAAGTTCTATTACCGCCGAGGCGGTGATTGTATCTATATGTTTAATCTGGAGCAACTGTTGAAGGCTCATGGGCATGAGGTGGCGGTGTTCGCCATGGATTATCCTGACAATCTGGATACGCTATGGAAGAAGTACTTCCCGAAGAACATGAGCAAGTTGATGGCTTTCACCCGTCCTTTTGGTTCGGCTGAGGTGAAAGGCAAGTTTCGAAAATTGCTGGATGATTTCCATCCTGATGTGGTGCATCTCAACAATGTGCATACGCAGCTGTCGCCTGTCATGGCGGAGTTGGCGCATCAAAGAGGCATCAAGGTGGTGTGGACGCTGCACGACTATAAGTTGCTCTGCCCTCGTTACGACTGCTTGAAGAACGGCAATACCATCTGTGAGACTTGTTTCAAGGGCGACAAGAAGGCGTGTCTGGACAACAAATGCATGAAAGGCTCGAAGTTGGCTTCGCTCATTGGATACAAGGAGGCTGTCGTTTGGAACCGTGAGCGGTTGGAGGCAAGTACGGATGTGTTCATCTGTCCGAGCCAGTTCATGGCGGACAAAATGGTGCAGGGAGGATTCCAAAAGGCGAAGATGCGGACACTCTGCAACTTCATCGACGTGGAGAAATGTAAGTATGCTCCCACGGATGGCACTGATAACACAGATGAAGCCGAGGGCTCGAAGGGGGCTGCCGGTCTTCCCAAAAAGGAGGATTACTATTGCTTTATCGGCAGATTGAGCCATGAGAAGGGAGCGAAGACGTTGATAGAGGCTGCCAACCTGTTGCCTTACAAGTTGGTGATTATTGGTGGCGGTCCGTTGATGGATGAACTGAAGGCTGCTGCCCATGACAACATCGAGTTCGTGGGATTCAAGCAGTGGGATGACATCAAGCAACTCGTGGGCAAGGCACGCTTCTCGGTGATTCCTTCGGAATGGTACGAAAACAATCCGCTGTCGGTGATTGAGGCAGAGTGTCTGGGCACGCCAGTATTAGGGGCGAGAATAGGTGGAATACCAGAACTGGTAGAAGAAGGCAAGACAGGCATGACATTCAGCAGTGGTAACATTGCTGACCTTAAGGAAAAAATCGAGAAGATGTGGAACGCTGATTTCGACTATCAAAGCATTGCCATCATGTCAATGGAAAGATATAACGCAGAAAAATACTACAAAAACATTATTAACATTTATCAATAATTATGGCAAACATGAACATTCCGCGTCCTACAGACGCAAGTATCATTTTGACGTATCGCTGTCCGATGCGTTGTGAGATGTGTAACATTTGGAAGAATCCGACCAACCGTAAAGAGGAACTAAAGGTGGAGGATTTGAAGTGCCTTCCTCAGCTTAAGTTCATCAACCTGACGGGTGGCGAGCCATTCATTCGCGAAGACTTGGCTGACATCGTGGAGGAGTGCTACAAGCACAGTCCCCGTATTGTCATCTCCACTTCTGGATGGTTTGAAGACCGTGTGGTGGCTTTGGCAAAGAAGTTTCCGAACATCGGCATCCGTATTTCCATCGAGGGATTGAGCCAGAAGAACGACGAGTTGCGTGGACATGCTGGAGGCTTTGACAAGGGATTGCGCACGTTGCTTACCCTGAAGCATATGGGATTGAAAGACATTGGTTTCGGCTGTACGGTTTCTAATCATAATTCGAAGGACATGCTGTCGCTATACCAGCTGTCACTCGCCATGGGTATGGAGTTCGCCACGGCTGCTTTCCACAATTCATACTATTTCCACAAGTATGACAACGTGATAACGAACAAAGAAGAGGTGTGCGACAACTTCAAGCAGCTCATGGAGTGGCAGTTGAAAGAGAAAAGTCCGAAGAGCTGGTTCCGTGCATGGTTCAACATGGGATTAATCAATTACATCGAGGGTGGCAAGCGCATGCTTCCGTGTGAGGCTGGCTCTGCCAACTTCTTCATCGACCCATGGGGCGAGGTGATGCCTTGCAATGGTCTGGAGGAACGTTGTTGGAAGGAGAGCATGGGCAACATTCATGAAAAGCCTTTCATGGAGATTTGGGAAAGCGAGCAGGCGCAGAAAGTGCGCTCGATGGTGAGACGCTGTCCGAAGAACTGCTGGATGGTGGGCACGGCAAGCCCTGTGATGCACAAATACATCAAGTATCCTCTGAAATGGGCGTTGCAGAACAAGATTCGCTCACTGAGAGGTCTCAAGCCTTGCATCGACCCAAAATGGTGTGACGTGGGACAAGACCCATGTCAAGGTGACTTGAGGGAAAAGTTCTGAAAAGTCTTGGTAATATAATTTCATTTTTATGAAAATAGTTGTAACTGGTACCCGTGGTATTCCTAATATCATGGGTGGCGTGGAGACGCATTGCGAGGAGCTTTTTCCTCGCATTGCGTCTCGTGGTTTTGAAGTGACGGTCATCCGTCGTTCGAATTACGTGAAGGATGAGTTGAAGAAATGGAAGGGCGTGAAACTAGTGACCTTGGAATCTCCTAAGAAGAAGAGTTTCGAGGCTATCATCCATACTTTCCGTGCCATCAATCGGGCGAAGAAGTTGGGAACGGATGTGCTGCATATCCATGCCATCGGTCCTGCCTTATTAGTGCCATACGCCAAGTTGCTGGGTATGAAGGTGGTATTTACGCATCATGGTCCCGACTATGACCGAGATAAGTGGGGATTCACCGCCAAGACTATCTTGAAGATGGGCGAACGGATGGGATGTATGTTTGCGGATGATGTCATCGTCATCTCGAATGTCATCAAGAATCTTATCGCTCGTAAATATGGGAGGACGAAGAATGTTCACCTTATCTATAATGGTGTGTCGGAGCCTGAGATTTGTGACTATCCTGAATATTTCGAGGAATTGGGGATAGAGAAAGGGAAGTATATCTTGGGTATGTGCCGATTTGTGCCGGAGAAGAATCTGCACCATCTGGTAGAGGCGTTTGTGAAGTGGAAGAAGTCGCACACGGATTCCACGGATCTCACGGATATAAAATTGGTGTTGGCTGGTGATACAGACTTCGAGGATAGTTATTCTCTCGGATTGAA
>ERZ808240.1275-NODE-1275-length-31686-cov-27.891878_pt1 | contig 31686 bp, 23 predicted proteins | sample MGYA00521084_ERZ808240 | MGnify/ENA primary metagenome ERZ808240 (study PRJEB31516, sample SAMN03275571) | gut metagenome | biome: mammalia-associated habitat; material: feces | host: Papio cynocephalus | place: Kenya | collected 2012-08-06 ... | reverse complement strand
CTCAGAGACTATATTCCACTAAAACAAGGATTAAGACCTCTCGTCTTCAGAGATTGAATACCCCTGAAATGCTCAGAGACTATATTCCACTAAAACAAGGATTAAGACTTCCCGTAGCTTAGCTACCATCCTTGTAGTAGCTCTCAGAGACCCTCATTACCATGAGAGATATACAATAAACTTCTGCGATAGGGCCGGCCTCTGAGTCGAGGACGTCTTTATCGCAGAAGTACTGGCTGGAATTTCGTTCAGGTTCTGAATCAGCGTGTGAACGACTCGATGGATACCTTCGAAACTTTTTCTATCGCACCTACATATTTCTTGAAATGCTCGGTTGCCGAATGCGCGTCAAGATCGGCCTGGCTTTCCCAAGTCTCGCAGAACATGAACACATCGTCACGAATGGTGCTTGCAAAGAAGTCGTATGCCTTGCATCCCTTGTCACTCTTCAGAGTTTCGGCCACGAGAGCCTTGGCGTTGTTGATTACCTCGTCGCGCTTGGCGGCATCGGTCACCTGTACGAAACAATTGATTCTTACCATAATGATGTTCTTTTAAGCAGATTGGCTTGACAGACCAGTCATTGATGGCGGTCATGTCGCAGCCGTAAAATTTACGCTGCAAAATTAGACAAAATTTCAAGATTATCGGCATCTGGAGCAGTTTATTTTTTCGTTGTTTCAAAGTCACTTCCCCTCACTTGCGTAATATATTTTTTGTCTCTATTTTTGCGGTCGAAACAAGGCAATCTGATATAAATTGATGTAAACATTGTCATACGATGAAATTTAGTACATTATTGAGGGCTGTGGCCGCTTTCGCCGCAATGCTTCCGGCATTAGATGCCGGCGCGATGTCCGTCGTGTCCGAAGAAATTCAGCAGGACACTGATGACCGACCAAGGTTCGAGGCAGGAAACGGGACTTTTCTTCTTGACGGCAAGCCGTTCATCATTAAGGCGGCCGAGCTGCACTATCCGCGTATTCCGAGAGACTATTGGGAACAACGGATACAACTCTGCAAAGCACTGGGTATGAACACTATATGCCTGTATGTCTTCTGGAATTCGCACGAGCCGAGGCAGGATCAGTTTGATTTCACCGGACAGAATGACCTGCGCGGATTCGTGGAATTATGCGCGAAAAACAACATGAAAGTCATACTCCGCCCCGGACCGTATGTCTGCGCCGAGTGGGAAATGGGCGGACTGCCGTGGTGGCTGCTTAAAAAGAAGGACATAAGGCTCAGGGAGTGCGACCCGTTCTTCCTTGAACGCGTCGACAAGTTCCAGCAGAAGGTGGCCGGGCAGGTCGGGGATCTGACGATAGCCAACGGAGGTCCTGTAATTATGGTCCAGGTCGAGAACGAATACGGTGCTTATGGTACAGACAAGCCCTACGTCTCAGCGATACGGGATATGCTCCGAAAGAATTTCGGCTCGGAAGTCACTCTTTTCCAGTGCGATTGGGCGTCGAACTACCTCAGCAACGGTCTTGACGACCTGATTTGGACAATGAACTTTGGCACAGGCGCTGACATCGACGGGCAGTTTGAGTCGCTCAGGAATACACGTCCCGGCTCACCGCTCATGTGTTCCGAGTTCTGGAGCGGATGGTTTGACAAATGGGGCGCGAACCACGAGACGCGTCCGGCCGCTGACATGATAGCCGGCATTGAGGAAATGCTGTCCAAGGGCATATCATTCTCTCTTTATATGACCCACGGAGGCACGAACTGGGGGCATTGGGCCGGGGCCAACTCTCCGGGATTCGCTCCGGACGTGACATCCTACGACTATGACGCTCCAATTTCGGAGTCGGGACAGACCACGCCTAAATACTGGGCGCTCCGCAACGCTCTGGCCAAGTTTCTGGACGGAGAAAAACAGGCAAAGGTCCCGCCCGTCATAAAACCGATGGAGATAAAGGCGTTTGAGTTCACCGAAGTGGCCCCGCTCTGGTCGAATCTGCCGGAAGCGAAGACCGACACGGACATAAAGACAATGGAGGAATATGACCAGGGCTTCGGTTCGATTCTCTACAGCACCATCCTTCCCGAGCTGGACGCCAATGCGCTGTTGACGGTGGATGAGCCGCACGATTTCGCACAGATATTCATTAATGGTGAATATGTCGGCAAGCTTGACCGCCGCAATGGTGAAAAAGAGTTGGTGCTCCCCGCCGTGGAGAAAGGGTCTCGGCTCGACATCCTTGTGGAGGCAATGGGACGCATCAATTTCGGGCGGGCCATAAAGGACTTCAAGGGCATCACCGGCAATGTCACGCTGACAGTGATCAAAGACGGATACAAATGGGTGTCCGACCTCAAGGACTGGCAGGTCTGCAACATTGAGGATGAATATGAAACATATTCTTCGATGAATTTCCTCCCGATTTCGGAATTCAAGAAGTCCGACGGACGCCTGCCAAGGGGCGCGTACAGGGCCACATTCAACCTAAAAGGCAAGCCGTCGGACACCTTTCTGAATTTCGAGACCTGGGGCAAGGGACTTGTGTATGTCAATGGCCACCCGATGGGGCGGATCTGGGAGATAGGTCCGCAGCAGACTTTGTATATGCCGGGATGCTGGCTGAAAAAAGGCGAGAACGAAATCATCGTGTTCGACATAATTGGTCCGCGTGAGGTCAGAACGGAGGGTCTTAAGAAACCGCTGCTTGACCAGCTTCTTGTGAAGAAACGCCAAACCCACCGTGATCCAGGGCAAAATCTTGACCTTTCGGGAGAAAATCCTGTGTTTGAAGGACGTTTTGCGCCTGACAATGCTTGGCAGGAAGTCCGATTTGCTCCCGTCCGCGGCCGCTATGTCTGCATTGAGGCTCTCAACGCGGCGGACGGCGGGGAAGTGGCCGCCATGGCGGAAATGTATCTGACCGATGACAATGGGACGCGTCTCTCACGTGAACCGTGGGTGGTGATATATGCAGACAGCGAGTGTGTCGATGGCGTAAACCGGTCCGCCGACAAGGCTTTCGACCTTCAGGAATCGACTTTCTGGCAAACAGTTGCCGGGGAGGCCTTCCCTCACTACGTCGTCATAGACCTCGGTGCTTCTCACAATCTCTCCGGATACCAGTATCTTCCTCGTATGGAAGCCAATGCGCCGGGCATTGTCAAGGATTTCAGGATATATGTGAAAGACACACCTTTTTCTGTGTCCTCATCGGACGCGAAGTGATCGCCAAGAAACCGGCCCGGCAAAGGAGTGACTCGCGCACTACATTTTCAAAGAAAATCGCACCGGAGTGGCTGCTCCTCCGCTCCGACAATCTCCATTACATTTGTGGATCTGGGGATGTTCGACAAGAGCGAGGAGGAGTGCAGTTCGGAGGAGGACTGGCTGTTCGACGTGTTCAGGAACAGCGGCTCGTTCACCGACATCCCGGCTGAAACGATAATTTCCTGCACCGGATTGAATCCTGATGAACTGCGGGCGATTGCGCCCGGCCGGCCATGAATAGGGCTATGACAATGAATAGGGCTATGACAATTGGAACTTCCGGGAGGAGCGGATCATCTGCTTCAAGATTATGGCCATCTGCTCCGATTCCTGAAGGACGTTGAGGTAGAGGTAGCCGGTGTTCATGTTCACGGCGTTGTTGCGGATGTCCTCCATAAGCGACTTCCTCATGTCTGAAAAGTCTTTCTGAACGGCCTTGAGCTTGGCTTCCATCTCCTTCAGCATTTCATATTCGCCGTCCTCGCCGCGCATGATGATTTCATCCATATAGCCGATAAGACGGTCTCTTTCAGGGATGAACTCGGAGACATACTTGTCGGGGATTGGCGTGAAATGGTTGTCTATGTGCTCGTAGGCGGGTTCGCAGATGCGGCGGATGGCGTAGTAGAGCTGCTCAAGTTCATTGAAGGATGCGAAGAACCAGGCACCCTTCCTCATTGCGGTCTCCTGATCGAGGTGGCGTATGCAGATGGTTTCCTTTCTGCGGATGTTCTTCACCATGCCCTTCTTGTCCATCAGTTCGTAGCGTGACTTCCGGAGCTGCCTTACGTTTTCCGTCAGAAGACCGTCCGTGACGCTGCGGTACTGCCGGAGGATATCGCTCAGGAGGACGCTCTCATTCGCGCTGATATAGCGGCATACGAGCTTGTCCGTTTCTTCGCGGTCCGTAGAGCGGACTATGCTGCGGAACATCTTGTCTCCGTTTTCCTCATCGCTGCGCTTCTTGTAGCTGATGTTGCTGTGAATCATCACGGCGAGTGCGGCGATGACAATGACGACCATGGCCGGCATTCCGCCCCAGTGCATGATGAGCGCTATGATGAACGCCGCCGCGAAGGCTATCGCCGCGGTGAGAAACCAGCCTCCGATGACAGACAGCACTCCGGTAATCCTATAGACTGCGCTTTCCCGTCCCCAGGCCCTGTCCGCGAGCGAGGTTGCCATCGCCACCATAAAGGTCACATAGGTCGTCGAGAGCGGCAGTTTCAGTGATGTGCCGAGGGCAATAAGAAGCGAGGCCGTCACGAGGTTTACGGATGCGCGCACGAGGTCGTACTGTGCCCCGTCTTCAATCTCGATGTGGCTGCGGTCGAAGCGTCTGTCCGTCCATTCCCTGAAGCCCTCCGGAGTGATTGCCAGAACAGCGTGCGCGACCCCGTTGCCGAAGCGTACCAGACTGCGGGCGACCTTCGATGTTCCGAACATTTCCTCTCCCTCTTCCTGCTTTGCAAGGTTCAGCTCTGTCTTGGTCACGTTGTGAGCCTTCTTCGACGTGGCCAGCGCCAGCACCATCACCGCTCCCGCCGCGATGAGGAATACCACCGGCGTTTTCGCCTCCCCGTTCAGAACTCCCATCATATGGGCGGACGGGTCTCCGGCCCCTGAGGCAAGCCAGTCCTGATAGGAGGCGTAGCCCGTAAGAGGCACGCCGATGAAGTTCACGAGGTCATTCCCGGCGAACGCCGTCGCGAGAGCGAAGGTGCCGATGAGAACCACGACCTTGAACACATTGACTTTCAGCGCGTGCAGCCCCTGCATCAGCAGTGTGGAGAACACGAGGCAGCCGGCCAGTATCCACGGAGTATTCGTCCCGATCCAGTCCTTGAGATCGTCTGTCATGAAAGACATGGATTTCAGCCCTTTGAAGAGCATGAAATATATAATCGCGGTGACAGACACTCCGCCGAATATTCCTACTTTCCATTTCAGCGAGCTGTTCTTGTAGCTGAACGTGAAGATGAGCCTTACGACCCATTGTACGAACACGCCCACCGCGAAGGCGATTGCCACGGAGATGAAGATTGCGAGTATGACCTGCAGAGCCTTTGACGTGTTCATGTAGTCGGAGAATCCGAGCCCGCTGCCCGCGTTCATCTTTATCATCGTCAGCGCACAGGTCGCTCCGAGGAGCTCGAACACGAGCGAGACGGTCGTCGATGTCGGCATCCCGAGCGAGTTGAATGCATCCAGAAGCACTATGTCAGTGACCATCACCGCAAGGCAGATGAGCATGATTTCACTGAACGCGAACTGTTCCGGGCGGAAGATACCATGTCTCGCGACATCCATCATGCCGTTGCTCATCACCGCCCCGCAGAACACACCGACAGCCGCTATCGTGATGATTGTCCGGAACTTGGCGGCCTTTGAGCCCACCGCCGAATTAAGAAAATTGACCGCGTCATTGCTGACCCCGACCCAAAGGTCCGAGACTGCCAGCAGAAAAAGAAATATGACGAAGCCGAGATAAACCAGTTCCATGTTATATACCATTATTTCACGCTGCAAAAGTATTACGAATTTGTTTGGATGATATTACGGAATTGTTAAAAAAATGTTGCATCGAGAAGATTTTCGTGCCTTCGGGGGGATGAATAGTATAAAACTGAGTATATTTGTGGTCGGATATGTATATATACCGATGTTGTGGAATATCCGTAAAAGATGATATACGATTGGTTATATGGCTGAAAACGCGAATGTTACAGGGAACAGGATTCTTGTCGTCGATGACGAGGAGGATATATGCGAAATTCTCAAGTTCAACCTCGAAAATGCTGGTTATCAGGTGGATGCGGCATCGTCCGCTGAGGAGGCTCTCTCCGTGCTGACGCCCGCTCATGCTCTGATTCTGCTCGACGTGATGATGGCGGGAATGTCCGGGTTCAGGATGGCGGAGATTGTCCGGAAGGAGAGGCACATGGACACCCCCATTATATTTCTTACGGCCCGTGCCGCAGAAAATGACCTTCTGACGGGCTTTTCTGCCGGAGGAGACGACTACATCAGCAAGCCGTTCTCGGTTCAGGAAGTGCTGGCCCGGGTGAAGGCAGTGCTGCGAAGGAGCGCTCCGGCTGTGAAGGAAAGCGCGGGGGATATGATGATTGACGAGGGTGCGCTGAAGATTGACCGCAAGTCCAAGATGGTCTATGTCGATGGGGCGCCGGTAGTCCTTTCCCGCAGGGAGTTCGAGCTGCTGTCGCTGCTGGCCGCTCAGCCGGGCAAGATTTTCTCCCGGGAGGAAATCATCGACGTGCTTTGGAAGGACGCCCCCTATGTGCTTGACAGGACGATAGACGTTCACATCGCGAGGATAAGGGCGAAGCTGGGGCGAATGAAGACATGCATCACCAACCGGTCCGGATTCGGGTACAGCTTTCAGATTCAGCCATGAGGACGGGAGTTGCACCGGATGCCGCACATAGGACTTTCAGAGGGCGGCTGATAGCCAGCTTCGCCGCAGCCTTTGCAGTGTTTGCCGTGATGCTGGTCGTGTTTCAGGTCAGGCTTGACACCCAGACCAGGGTTCAGTTCGTGCAGAACGATCTCGATGCCTATGCGGAAATCCTCTCGCGGGCGGACGATTACGGGAGCATTACGGCACTTTTCCCTGCGGAACTGCGTGTCACGGTGCTTGACACCGCCGGAACGGTTCTTTTTGACAGCGTGGATTCCCCCGGCGGCGTGAATCATTCCGACCGTCCGGAAGTCAGCGCGTCTATGCGTGAAAATGTGGCCACGCTCGTGCGGAAATCGGAGACGACGGGAATGAAATATCTATACTATTCAAAGACTTATGGGGACAGGATCATACGGGTTGCACTGCCTTATGACGGTGATGTCAAGCCGCGCATCCGCCCCAACAACATTTTTCTGCTAGCGTCGGCGCTGCTCTTCGCCCTCTCGCTGCTGATAATCATACTCCTTTCCTCCCGCTTCGGCTACGACATACAGAAGTTCCAGACGCAGTACAAGGACGACAGCGACCGGGCGGTCGCCACGCTGAAGCAGCAGATGACCAGCAACATCTCCCATGAGCTGCGGACACCGGTGGCCGGGATAATGGGCTATCTCGAAACCCTGGAATCCTGTCCGGACATGGATGCCGAGCGCCGCAGGGCTTTCATCCACAGGGCGTATATGCAGTCCGTGCGCCTGTCCGACCTCATCAGGGACGTCGCGATTATAAGCCGTATCGAAGAGTCTCCGGAGAAGCTTGTAAAGCAGATTGTCAGCGTCGGTGAGATTGTTGATGACGCCGTTTCGGAGTTCGAATCGCGTATGGAGGAAAGCGGGAATCACGTGGAGAATATGCTCCCTCCTGACCTCAGGATATGCGGCAACAAGACCCTGCTGCATGCGCTGTTCCGCAATCTGCTGGAGAATACCCTTAAATATGCCGGCAGGGGAGTCACGGTCCGCATCGAACGCTGCCCTCATTCCGAAGCCGGCTTTGAGGATGAGGGGGACTCTATATGCCTGCACTATTACGACACTGGCTGCGGTGTCCCTCCGGAGCATCTCCCGAGGCTCTTCGAGCGGTTCTACCGTATTTCCGAGGGCCGCACCCGTGACGAAGGCGGCTCGGGGCTCGGACTTTCAATCGTGCGCAATGCCGTCGCCTTCCACGGCGGCGAGATAAAAGTCTCGAATATACAGCCGCATGGACTCCAGTTCTTCTTCACGCTGAAAAAATGAGGCGCGTCCCGCGCGCCGGATTATCCGTACAAAAGATATGTCCGGCACCGCAAAATAAAAGCGCCGGCCGTTTCATTCAGCTGGCGCTTCCCGTTTAACTTCTTCAGGCGACGACTACCTCTTTGCAAGTTCTGCATCCACGAAAGACAGTCCTGCCTCGCCTGCGTGCCTTACCTTTGCGAGAATTGTGTCAGCTGTCGCCTCTTCCTCGACCTGCTCGCGGACGAATCCCCAGAGGAAATCCTGCGATGCGTTGTCCTTTTCGTCGTGAGCCACGGCAACGAGGTCGTCAATCAGCTTTGACACATGGCGCTCATGCTCTGCAACATGCTCGAAAACCTCAAGGACGCTTCCCCAGCCGCAAGGAACGACGTCAATCATCTGAAGCTTGACCTCACCGCCTCTCTTGATGACGAAATCCGCCATGGAGCAGGCGTGTCCCTTCTCCTCCTCAGACTGTTTCTCCATCCAGTGCGCGAAGCCGTCCCAGCCCTCTTTCTTGAGGAAGAACGCCATCTGAAGATATAACTGCGAAGACCACAACTCAGCGGTAATCTGCTCGTTGAATTCTTTCTGAAGTTTTTCTGTAATCATAATCTTATAGTTTTAAAAGTTTAACATCAAAACCGCGTCCGGCTGCTGCAAAAGCGATGCCATCATCTTAAAAAATGTAAGCAATTGTGACGGTTTGAAATTTATATGCACAAACACGCGATATATCCGAAAATGATTCATAAATTTGCAGGATATGCGCTTGGGGAAACAAGAGCCCGCTTTCGGACGGTCATAAACATTCTTCAGGCCTGAACTTACTCAAAATCTTGAATTTATGACTGATGTAGAGAATGTATTGACAGCTCTTGTACGCGTCGGATTGGGCGACGGTTCCGTATGCTCTGACACCGTGAAGAAGGCGCAGGAACTCACTCCCGAAGACTGGGACGAACTTGTCGCCCTCGCCGGACCTCATCATCTGAGCGGAATTGTCATGGACGGGGTGACAAACTGTCGCTCCTTCGCACAAAATGGCAGAGAACTGACGATTCCGGACGGCGCATGGCTTCGTCTTGTCGGAAGGGCCGCCGTGGAAGAGGAAAAATATGAGGCCAGGCAGAACGCGGTTGCGGAGCTTGCGGATTTCTTCTCGTCGAACGGAGTGCCTTTTATGCTGCTGAAGGGCTGGGGACTCAGCCTGTACTATCCTGTTCCTAAGCACCGCAGTTTCAGTGATATAGACATCTGGAATTTCGGGGAGTACCGTCGGGCGGACGAACTGGTTTCGGAAAAGCTGGGGATAAAGATTTCCAATGACGTGCATCATCACACCAAGTTTGTCTATAAGGGACTGCTTGTCGAGAACCACTACGATTTCGTCGCCCGTCACGCCCGTCGCAGCGACGCGAGGTTCGACGACCTTCTCAAGCGTGTCGTGCGTGAGGAAAGCGGCCGGGAAGTGACCGCCGTTGGCGAAAACGGCGTCGAGGGCAGGCTGCTTCTTCCCGGCCCGACCTTGAACGCGCTTTTTCTCATGAGGCATCTTGCCGCCCATTTCGCCGCTGAACGGGTGAGCATGAGGCACCTGTGCGACTGGAAGCAGTTTGTCGAGAGGGAGGGGCGCAATGTCGATTGGACGCGCGTCAACGGGATTTATGCCGATTTCCGCATGAAGCGTTTCACCGATGCCGTGACGGGAATCTGTGTACGTTATCTAGGCCTTGACGGCTCCATAGTTCCAGACCGCGTTCATGACGAGCGTCTGGAAGGCAGGATTCTCGCGGATGTCCTCAATCCTGAGTTTCCGGACCAGACCATGCCTGAGGACGGTTTCCTCAAGACCGTCATCTGGAAAATCAGACGTTTCAGCGCCAACAAGTGGAAGCACCGGATTGTCTATCCCGAGCCGTGGGCGTGGACTTTCGTCCAGTCCTCCTTCTCCCATCTTCTAAAGCCCAGGACCATCGCGCACTGAGTGACGCACGACTGCCGCCGCAGGGCGCACGTTTCTCAAAATACCCATTTGTGGGTATTGCCGTCCCCGCCGCATCGTGCTACCTTTGCAGCATCAATAATCGTTTAGCCATTTTTATGAGATTTGCCGAAAGGCAAGAAAGAACCGCTTGTGAAGGCGGTTCTTTCTTTTTTCCGCTATCCTTTCGGCGGATTCCCGGCACATGAGGCAACAGCCGGGAGGGCGGGGCGCAGAAAAGGATGGGATGCAAGGCGGACGGCGAAGATGAAAGCGCAGCAGCCTTGGCGGCTGTGAGCATTTCATCAAGCCGCCCAACGAAGCAGGCCGCCTTTTCTGCGCCCCGCCCGCTATTCCCACTCGATGGTCGCAGGCGGCTTCGATGAAATGTCATACACCACTCGGTTGACCCCCTTGACCTTATTTATTATCTCATTGGAGAGCCGTGCCAGCACCTCGTATGGGATATGCGCCCAGTCGGCGGTCATGCCATCGACCGAGGTCACGGCGCGGAGCGCCACGCAGCTCTCGTAGGTCCTTTCGTCGCCCATGACTCCCACGCTCTGAACCGGGAGCAGGATGGCTCCGGCCTGCCAGATTTTGTCATAGAGTCCTGTCTCGCGGAGAATGCTGATGTAGATGCTGTCAACTTCCTGAAGGATATGTACTTTCTCCTGGGTGACCTCGCCTATGATGCGGATGCCGAGCCCCGGGCCGGGGAACGGGTGGCGTCCAATCAGTTTGTCGCTGATGCCCAGCTGACGGCCGACCCGGCGCACCTCGTCCTTGAACAGGAGGCGCAGCGGCTCCACAATCCTGAGGTTCATCTTCTCCGGAAGCCCTCCGACGTTGTGGTGGGACTTGATTACGACAGCCGTGCCGTTCACCTGTGCGGACTCTACCACGTCGGGGTAAATCGTGCCCTGTCCGAGCCATTTCACGTCCTTGATTTCTCCGGCGGCCGCGTTGAATACCTCGATGAAGTCCTTGCCGATAATCTTCCTCTTTGTTTCCGGGTCAGTGACTCCGCGCAGATCTCCGAGAAACCTTTCCGTTGCCTCAATCCCTCTGACATTCAGTCCCATACCCTTGTAGGACTCAAGCACTTCCGCAGCCTCGTTCTTTCTCATCAGGCCGGAATCCACGAAGATGCAGTGGAGGTTGTCGCCGATGGCGCGGTGCAGGAGCATTGCCGCGACTGAAGAATCGACTCCACCGGAAAGTCCGAGCACAACCTTGTCGTCGCCGAGCTTTTCCTTGAGTTCACGGACTGTCTGCTCGATGAAGCCCTCGCTGGTCCAGTTGCCGGAGCAGCCGCAGATTCCGAGCACGAAATTGCGCAGAATCTGTGTGCCTTCAGTGCTGTGATAGACCTCCGGGTGGAACTGGAGTCCCCAGGTCTGTTCGCCCGTGATGCGGAAGGCTGCGATGTTCACGTCCTCTGTCGAGGCGATGATGCGGTAGGACGGCGGAACGTAGGTTATCGTGTCGCCGTGGGACATCCAGACCTGCGAACTTGCGCTTAAGTCTGCCATGAGCGGGTCGGCTGCGTCCCGGACATTCATCGTCGCTCGGCCGTATTCACGGGTGGGGGACTTCTCCACGCTTCCGCCGAAGAACTGCGCGAGGTACTGTGCCCCGTAGCAGATTCCAAGCAGCGGAATGATGCCCTTGATGCCGTCCAGGTTCACTGTCGGCGCGTTTTCCTGCCTTACGGAGCAAGGGCTTCCACTGAGCACTACACCTTTTACTTCCGGACCGAAAGGGGAGCGCGTGTCCTTTGCGTCCGTGGTTTCCGTGGAATCCTCCTGTCTGAATTTGTTGTATGGAACAATCTCGCAATAGACCTGCATTTCCCGGATTCTGCGGGCAATCAGTTGGGTATATTGCGACCCGAAATCAACTATTATTATCTTTTCTGTCATATCTTTTTGGTCTATACCCATTTTCTCATCGGTCATGTACGCCCGGTACACTCCCTCTTCAAAAATGTCTCTATCCTCAAAAATCTGAGTTAGAACTTGTCAGACTTAGATTAGAGGCTGTTATTCTGCTATTTATGGTAGTTTGGGGTGTTTCCGGTGATGGTGATGTCATGCGGGTGGTTCTCGACGAGCCCGTTGGCCGTGATGCGGACAAAGCGCGCGGAGTGCAGAGCATCGATGTCGGCCGCGCCGCAGTAGCCCATGCCGGAACGGATGCCGCCCACGAGCTGATAGATGATGTCTCCGACGCTGCCCTTGTATGGAACGCGGGCGACGACTCCTTCCGGAACGAGCTTCTTCGTGCTGTCCTCGCCGTCCTGAAAATAGCGGTCACGCGAGCCTGCCTTCATCGCGTCAACCGAGCCCATTCCCCTGTAGGACTTGAACTTGCGCCCGCCTTCTTCAAACACCTCTCCAGGAGCCTCGTCGGTGCCTGCGAACATGGAGCCGATCATCACGCAGTCTCCGCCGGCTGCAAGGGCCTTCACGATATCTCCCGAGTAACGCAGCCCGCCGTCGGCAATCACCGGAACTCCGGAGCCTTCGGCAGCCTTGGCCACGTCGTATATTGCGGAAATCTGCGGAACTCCCACACCGGCGATGATTCTCGTCGTGCAGATTGAGCCGGGCCCGATGCCGACCTTGAGCGAGTCCGCCCCGGCCTCAATCAGGCGTACGGCCGCCTCCGCCGTCGCGATGTTTCCCACGACCGTGTCAAGCTCCGGATAGACAGCCTTGATTTTTCTCAGCGCCTCCACGACACCAAGTGAGTCTCCGTGCGCCGAGTCGAGCACAATTGCATCAACCCCGGCCTCGACGAGAGCCGTCACCCTGTCGAGCACATCAGCCGTGATTCCGACTCCGGCGGCTACCCTGAGCCTCCCTTCCGCGTCGAGGCACGGAATCTTGTCGCCCTCTGCGGGATATTCCTTCACCTCGCGAATCTGCTGTGCCTGGGCCTCAATGCTCATGTTCTTGTGCACCACGCTGACGCCTCCCTTTCTCGCGAGCATTATTGCCATCGCCTTTTCGGAGACAGTGTCCATCGCCGCAGAGACGATGGGGATGTTGAGGCTGATGTTCCGTGTGAAACGGGCTTTTGTGCTGACCTCCCGGGGCAGAACCTCGGAGTAGGCGGGCACGAGCAGGACGTCATCAAAAGTGAGCGCCGTCGAGTTGATTCTTTCTTCCGCAAATGACATAAATTGTAAATGATTAAAATTTAAAAATATAGGGTGACACGCATTCGCAGTGGTCACCCATAGGATCCTTGGAGATGAAATCGGATAAAAAGAGGGTTTTCAAGGCTTGCGAGGAGTTAAAACCGCAGCAACCTTTCGGTTGTGAGGATTTTGACGACGAGCATAACGCAGAAAACATCTTTTTTGCCGGTTTCATCACTTGTTTTTGAAGTGGTCGTTATACATCTTGATTCCGAAGATAATCGCGCTCAGTACCGCCGTGATACCGTTTGCAATCGCAATCTGCCAGCTGCCGAGCAGGATTCCGTAGGCGCAGAAGAGCACCGAGCCGAGTCCGAGCAGCAGGAATGTCCCGAGCGCGATGTCGTCCGTCTTGCGGGTGCGTATCGTGTGGATTGTCTGCGGCAGGTAGCCCAGCAGCAGGGTGAGTGTGGCGAGCGAGCCGATGATTTCCGTTATGTTCTGTGTCATGTCATCAAAAAAAATTAAACTTATTATAATAGTGTTTCGGGATATATGACAGGATTCCCGTAATCAGTGGTTTCTGAAAATCTTCCGTTTTCTTTCATTCCCATCGTTCCGGGAGATTCTGTCCTCCGGAATAAGCATCCTGATAGGTTTGACATTGCGGAAAAACCGCCCTGCAACAACCCTGACGACGGTGTAGCACGGGATGGCGACAAGCATTCCGAACACTCCGCCGAGCGTCGCGGCCATGAGCAGCACGATGAAAATCTCAAGCGGGCTTGCCATGATGCTGTTCGAGTAGATGACCGGCTGGTAAATGAAGTTATCGACGAGCTGCGTGCAGCACATAATCACAATCAGAATAAGCGCGAATGCCCAGAAAGGCACGTCCAGCCCGACCAGCCCCGTTCCGCAGTATTTGAGTATCAGCCCCATGACAGTTCCGAGGCAGGTGCCGATGAGCGGCCCGACATAGGGAATGACGTTCAGCAGGCCGGCAAGGAAGGCGATTCCAAGGGCAGAACCCCAGGGCAGTCTCGCAATGAGCGCGAGCCCGAGGAAATCCAGCAGCGCGACCCCGGCCATCTCGATGAGAATCCCCACGAAGTAGCGGCTGAGCAGATACTCCACTTCGCCGATTGACTCCTTGACGCTGCCCTCAATCTTGTCCGGCACCATTGACGAGATGATTCGCGTGAACAGGCTTTCGTCGCGGATGAAGAAAAACGCGATGAAAATCACAGAGAAGAGTCCGATTCCGAAATTCGCGAGGAATGAGGCGACTGAGCCTATGATACTGGAGAATATGGAGATGTCAAATGCCTTCTGAATCTCGTGCAGGACGACTATCTCTATGCGGAAGTCCCGTCCGAGCGAAGGGAACGTGTCAATCATCCACCGGTTGAAGTCCTTCAGCGGCCCCGCTATTCCCTGGACATTGCCGCTGTACGCCGCCGAGACCTCGTTTACTACGTTCGTCAGAAGAGGCGTGACTCCGAGAATCACGGCAAGAAAAATGACCAGAAGAACAACTATTGTGAGCGCCGCCGCAATCCAACCGGGCATCGACTTTCCTTTCACGCGGATTTTTCCGAGCTGTTTCATTATCGGGCGCGCCACGAGCGACACCACCCCGGCGAGCAGAAGATAGACCAGCACGCTGCCGAAATACAGGCACACGCCGCCGATAATGACAATCCCGAAGATAATGAGGACGTAACGGGCAAGTTTCTCCCGATACTCCGTCGATGGCGTCATGTCTTTGTCTATCATGTCCGTTGCCTGTTATGCGCTCCGATTGGTCCCTCCGACAAAATGCGGGAGATTCACTGCGCCGGTTTATAATATGTTCAGCGACTGTTCCTTGATTTTTTCAAGTTCGTCCTTCATCTTCACGACATACTTCTGCATCTCGTGGTTGTTGGACTTTGAGCCTGTAGTGTTAATCTCGCGTCCCATCTCCTGGGCTATGAACCCGAGCTTGCGTCCCGGATACGGCTCATTCTCAAGGGTTTCGAGATAGTAGCTGCAATGCTGACGCAGCCTTACCCTCTCCTCGTTGATGTCGAGTTTCTCGATGTAGAATATCATCTCCTGCTCGAGCCTCGTCTGATCGACCTCAAGCTTCAGCTCGTCGAAGCGCGTCAGGATTTTTTCCCTTATCTGTGCAATCCTCTCCTGCTCGAACTTCTCTATTTCGCGTGAGCAGGCGAGTATGTTCTCCACCTTTGCCGTGACGTCGCGCCTTAGCGCCTCGCCCTCGCGGAGTCTGAATTCCTTCAGCGCCTCGACCGCCTTCTGCACGGTTCCGAAAACGGCCTCCCAGTTTCCGTCGTTCACGATTTCCTGTTTCTTGGTCTGGCCCACCACGTCCGGCAGCCTCAGGAGCGACGGCACAGCGGCGTCGAAAAGCCCGAACTCGTCGTCCGCAATCCGTCTCCGAATGTCCTTCAGCCGCGAGAAATATCCGAGCAGAGCATCCTCGTTGATTTCCCTTGACGCGTCGCTCTCATTCTGCTCAAAATTCATAAAGAAATCAATCGAACCGCGCTGGAGTTCCTTTGCAAGGTATTGTCTCACAATTATTTCCTTGTCTCTAGGCAACATCTGCGACTTTATGCTGATGTCAGCGGTCTTTCCGTTGACCGTCCGGATTTCCACCGTAATCTTTCCCTTTTCCAGCACAAGCTCCGCCTTTCCGTAGCCTGTCATTGACTGAACTGACGCCATATTTCTATATTTCCGAATTTCACATAATTTCCGGTAATATATAATCATAGAATGACAAATACTCCGAAATCGACGCAAAAATACTAAAAATCCATTATATTTGTACGATATTGTCAAATATATGGACTCGCCCTCATCGGGCGAAACATCGTAAGTCATTGACATATTGCCAAAACTTTGGAAATATAAATTTGAAATAGAATGGAAGAGACTATCAAGACAGCGGAAGCGACGGAGCCAAGGCCCCTGAACTTCCTCGAAGAGATCATCGAGGCGGACCTTGCCGCGGGCAAGTACAACAGCATCATCACACGTTTTCCGCCGGAGCCTAACGGCTATCTGCACATCGGGCACGCGAAGAGCATCTGCACCAATTTCGGGCTTGCGCAGAAATACGGCGGAAAGACGAATCTCCGCTTCGATGACACCAATCCGGTCAAGGAAGACACGGAATATGTCGATTCAATCAAGGAAGACATCAAATGGCTAGGCTTCCAGTGGGCTGAGGAAAGATATGCCTCGGACTATTTCGACCAGCTGTACGAATGGGCGGAAGAGCTTATACAGAAAGGACTTGCGTATGTAGATGACCAGTCTCAGGAGGAAATACGCATCGGGCGCGGAACCGTGAACGAGCCCGGGAAGAACAGTCCGTACAGGGACCGCAGCGTCGAGGAGAACCTTCGTCTTTTCAGGGAGATGAAGGCCGGGAAATATGCCGACGGCGAGAAGGTGCTCCGCGCGAAGATTGACATGGCCAGCACGAACATGCTGTTCCGCGACCCTATCATGTACCGCATCGTGCACGCCCATCACCACCGCACAGGCGACAAGTGGTGCATCTATCCGATGTATGACTACACCCACGGTCAGTGCGACTCCATCGAGCACATCACCCACTCCATCTGCACCCTTGAGTTCGACGTCCACCGCCCGCTCTATGACTGGTTCATTCAGAAGCTCGGCATCTTCCCTTCCCACCAGTATGAGTTCGCGCGTCTCAACCTCACCTACACCGTGATGAGCAAGCGCAAGCTCCTCGAACTCGTCCGCAACAACTTCGTCAGCGGATGGGACGACCCCCGGATGCCTACCATCTGCGGAATCCGCCGCAGGGGCTACACTCCGGAGTCAATCAAGATGTTCGTTGACAAGGTGGGTCTCGCGAAGAGGGAGCAGCTGATTGATCTGCAGCTTATGGAATGGTGTGTGCGTCAGGACCTTAACGAGAGGTCCAACCGCTACATGGTGGTTCAGGACCCTGTGAGGCTCACGATTACCAACTGGGAGCCTGGCAAGGTCGAGTGGTTCGACGCTCCTCTCAATCCTGCGGATCCGGAAGGCCCGTCAAGGAAGGTCCCGTTCACCGGCGAGCTTCTCATCGACAGGGCGGACTTCATGGAGGATGCTCCGAAGAAATATTTCCGCCTCAAGCCTGACGGTGAGGTTCGTCTGAAATACACCTATATAATAAAGTGCAATGAGGTCGTAAAGGACGCCGAGGGCAATGTGGTCGAGCTCAAGTGCACCTACGACCCTTCAACTCGTCCTGGCTCCGGCGAGTGGCGTTCCGTCAAGGGGACGATTCACTGGGTGAGCGCGGAGCACGCGAAGGAGGTCGAACTTAGGCTCTATGACAAGCTTTTCACGGAGCCGGAGATGGGTTCGATTCCGGAGGGAAAGGACTACAAGGAGTATCTCAATCCGGAATCGCTCAAGGTGACCTCGGGCTTTGCCGAGCCTGCGCTTCTTGAGGACAATTCCGGGCTGGCCGTTCAGTTCGAGCGTGTGGGCTATTTCTTCAGGGACCCGGATTCGACTCCGGAACACTTCGTGTTCAATAAGACGACGGCGTTGAAAGACTCATTCAAATTCTGACGGGGCGCCTAAAAGGCGATCTGCTTCGTTGGACGTCTTGTCAAAATCCTCACAACCATCAGGTTGCTGCGGTGTTTGACTTCACCGTCCGCCTTGCATCTCATCCTTTTATGCATCCCCTTTATCTCAGTTGTTTATTTGAGCTACTTGTTTTGGACCTTTATAGGATATTGAAATGGGCTTTGACTGGAAGAAAATAGGGCTTGGTGGCGAGCGGAGACTCACGATGAGGGGCAAGTTCATCCTCGGAATGAGTTCCATCGCCGTCATCCTCATGCTCTCCAGCATCATATCGGTGACGGAGTACAGGAGGATGAGCAACTATGTTTCCGACCTCATAGCCTCCAACATCAACAGCCTCAATGTCTCTCAGCGGCTCGCGACCATCACGGACAGCTACAACCTCAAGATTCTGGCGCTCATCGGCGACGAGAGTTCCAACATCCTGCCGGAGTTCGACAGTGAGCTGTTCCTCAGCCACTGCGACAGCCTCAAGCAGTCGCTCACATCGCGCCGTGCTCTTCCGCTTGCGGATTCCGTGGCATACGCCTACTCGGCCTATATGCTCACGTCGCTGGAACTTCAGAATGTCATATCTTCGGATTTCATAGACTCCCGCGAGTGGTATTTCGAGAGACTCCAGCCGCGCTTCAACCGTCTGCATTCTGACCTGGAGACGCTCAATGTCGCGATTTACGATGACCTTGAGTCCAATTCCGAGACATTTCAGGAGAGCTTCTACCGGAGCATCGTGCCGGGGGTGGTGTCGGTCGCTGCCGGACTTCTTCTTGTAGTGCTTCTGCTGTTCTTCTTCCTGTCCTATTTCGTGGATCCGATACGGCGGATGAACGCCGGGATGACGCTGTACCGCACTTCAGGCAAACGCTACACCTACGGCTTCGACGGGGACGACGAGCTTGCCGCGCTCAACGACTCCCTCTCCGAGGTCACCGAGGAGAACGCCGACCTCAGGAGACGCATGAAGCTTCTCCGCACCAAGATAGAGCAGCTGAAACAGAGCCAGCCGGAAGAGGAAGGCAGCCCGGATTTCTGATGAACAGTTTTTGAAATGAATTTTTATAAATTCGGGATTTATTTTTGAGGATAGATTTATTTTGAACATCAAAGTCATATCGGTGAACGTAGGCAAGGCGCTGCTGGTGAGCGCCCTGTTCATGTTCCTGTCTATGATGGTCTCCATAGTGAACGGCATGGACGCGGCTTTCGGTCCTCTTGCCATAAGTTTCCTCATCACCCTTGTCGTCGGCGCGTTTCCTTTCATATTCGTCAGGAAGACTCCCCCCATCACCATGACCGACGGCTACCTCATCATCTTCATCTCATGGATTCTCTCGTTCATCTTCGGAATGCTGCCGTACATCCTCTACGGAGGGGAGTTTTCGCTGATTAACTCGCTGTTTGAATCCGTTTCCGGTTTCACGACGACGGGATATTCCGTGGTGAATGATGTGGAGGCCTTGCCGAAAAGCCTGCTTTTCTGGAGGTCTTCGACCCATTTCATAGGCGGTCTGGGAGTGATAGTGTTCCTTCTTCTTGTGATTCCGGACAGCAGCCCTTTCCGTCTGAAGATGACGAACCTTGAACTCTCATCACTCTCGCGTGAAGGTTATCGCTACCGTTCTTCGCGCACCGTGTGGATAATATGCCTTGTCTATCTTTCGCTCGCCGTAGTCGAGACCCTGCTGCTTTGGGCTGCGGGAATGAGTCTCTTCGACGCTATCAATCACTCTTTCAGTACAATCGCGACCGGAGGGTTCAGCACAAGGAACGCATCGATCGCATATTTCGATTCCCGCATCATCGAGGCCATCATCATCTTCTTCATGGTCATATCCGGAATGCATTTCGGGCTGATATTCCACTTTGCCACAACCGGCTCCTTCAAGGTCTTTAAGAATCCGGTTGTCCGCTTCTATGTGGGCACGATTGCCGTAATGACGGTGCTTGTCACGTCCGGGCTGCTTTTTGAGGGCACGATAAAGTCTGTAGGGAAGGCCCTGTGGACCTCTTTGTTTCATGTCTCAAGTTTCATCACCACCACCGGCTTTTCCGTCGATAATCCTTATCTTTGGCCGATGTTCCCTTCCGTCCTTCTGATTTATTGCGGGATACAGTGCGCCTGTTCCGGCTCTACCTCGGGAGGAATCAAGTCCGACCGTGTGCTTATTGCCCTGAAGGCGGCGGGCTGTGAGATTCGTCGCAGGCTGCATCCTAATTCTGTCTTTCCGGTACGGCTCGGCGCTCATCTCCTATCCGACAACGCGGTGAATTCGGTGCTTATGTATTTTGTCTTGTATGCGATTCTTGCGACATTTGCAATCTTCTCGCTCATCGCCGCCGGTCTGGGCGGTTCGGACGCGAGCTCGATTGCCATAGCTACCATAGGAAACGTGGGCATAAGCGCAATAGGCACGGGTGTCATGAGCGGGCTGTCTGTCGCCGCCAAGCTTGTCTGCTGTCTGAACATGTTCCTCGGCCGTGTTGAAATCTATCCGGTCCTGATTGTCGTCTATCTCATCTTTAACAGGAAGGCAAGGTAATGGGGCAGGCGGACTTTTTATATCAGGGATTCCGTTCCCGCCTGAAATATGAGCCGACTCCGTGTCAGGACAATTTTCTCCGCATGATGTCGGAGTTCGTGGGAAAGGACGATGACATCATGGTAGTGAACGGATATGCCGGCACCGGAAAGACGACCGCCATCTCCGCTGTCGTCAATACGCTCAATGAACTGAAAATCAAGACTGTACTTCTCGCCCCCACGGGGCGTGCGGCGAAAGTGCTCTCCAACTATTCCGGAAAGCCGGCAGCCACGATACACAAGCACATCTACCGTCAGAAATCCGTGGGCGGTGACGGCTACGGGCAGTTCTCGCTCGCCCCGAACAAGGACAAGGACACTCTTTTTGTCGTCGATGAGGTGTCGCTCATCGGCATAGAGGGCGGGCAGCAGTCATCTTCCGCGTCTTTTGGAACCGGAAACCTGCTCGACGACCTCGTGACATTTGTCCGCAACGGTGTTGACTGCAAGCTGGTGCTCATCGGCGACGCCGCGCAGCTCCCTCCCGTGGGGATGGACTGTAGTCCGGCGCTTTCCCGCGAGTACATGGCGATGATGGGCGGAACGGTGTTCTGTACTCTCACGACGGTCGTGCGTCAGCAGAAGGAGTCCGGGATTCTTGCGAATGCGACGAGGCTGCGCGAACTCATAACCCGTTCGGAATTTGGTGAGGATGTGTTTGGATATGAGGATATAGGGCTGTCTGTCCGAGGATATGACGACGTCGCGAGGATAGGGGGCGGCGAACTCATCGAGAGTCTCGGCGACGCATATTCCCGTTACGGAGAGGACGACACGGTGATTCTCTGCCGCTCGAACAAGAGGGCGATAAAGTACAATATGGGCGTGCGCTCGATGGTTCAGTTCAAGGAGGAGAGGCTGGTGAGGGGCGACAAGCTGATGATTGTGAAGAACTGTTACCAGTTTTGCGAGGAATTGGAAGGAGTTGATTACATCGCCAACGGCGACATAGCGAAGCTTCTGAGGATTTCGGGATATGAGGAACGCTACGGGCTGCATTTTGCTCAGGCGCGTCTGCTTCTTCCGGACTATAATGATCAGGAATTTACCGCAAAGGTGATTCTGGATACGCTGGATTCCGAGTCGGCGTCGCTCAGCTACGAACAGCAGAATATGCTGTATCTAGGCGTGGATGCGGACTATTCGCACATTGCTTCGAAGCGCAAGCGCTGGGAGGCTGTGCGTGAGGACAAGTATTTCAACGCGCTGCAGCTCAAGTATGCCGAGGCCTTGACCTGCCACAAGTCTCAGGGCGGGCAATGGCGCTGCGTGTTCATTGACAATGCCTTCTGGCAGGATTTCCTCACGCTTGACGATTTGAAGTGGCTCTACACGGCACTGACGAGGGCTGTCGAGAAGGTGTATCTGGTTAATTTCAAGGATGAACTGTTCAGGTGATGACATGAGCAGAAATATAGGTATTGGATTGAGAGGGCGCTGAATAGAAATGGTGTTTGGATTGAAATAATGATGTTGGACTGAAATATTATAGGGTATGAAGAGATTTATATTTTGTTTTGTCTTATCATGTCTGACTGTGGCGGCGCAGGCCGGCGACGGCAAATCAGACTCGCGGCAGAGGGTGAATCCGACCTATTCGCCGGATTCGACGAAAATCGCGTTTACCCGAGGCAACGACCTTTGGGTTGAGGATGTCGCGACAAAAGAGGAATGTCGTCTGACGGATGACGGCAGCGAGCTGATTCTCAACGGATTCGCCTCGTGGGTCTATTACGAGGAGATTCTCGGACGCTCCTCGCGCTACAAGGCCTTCTGGTGGTCTCCGGACAGCCATCGCATAGGATTCTACCGCTTTGACAACACTGCTGTTCCGTATTTTCCGATATATTCCCCGTTTGCCGGTCATGATGTCTCCTCGCCTGACCATGCAGGCTATCCCGGCCATCTGAACAACACCCGCTACCCTAAGGCCGGGCAGGCGAATCCGCTTGTCCGCATAGGGATTGTGGATGTGAGCGCCGCCATGGCTTCCAGCTCCGAGAGAGAGGCCGGAGCCTGCGGACATATAGTCTGGGCAGATTTTCCGGTTATGGGCGGAACGTCCGGGACTGCGACTGAAGGCTGCACTGCTGCATCCTCATACGGAGACGGCAATGTCTGCGACGGCTATTTCGGCATCCCGTTCTGGAGCGCGGGCGGCCGCGATTTCTATGTCCCGACACTTCCGAGGATTCAGAATGACCTGAACCTCTTTGCCGTAGATGCCTTGACCGGAGCCAAAAGGCTGATTTACAATGAGAAATATCCGACTTGGATTGACTGGTTCGAGAGTATGGAGTTCGGATGCGACGGCCTTTATGTGGCAAGGCGATTCGAAACTGGCTGGGATCAGATTTACTACATTTCATACGACGGTAAGACGGTTCTCCGCCTGACTGACAGTAAATTGTGGTCGGCGACCGTGCTCAAGGCCGACGAGAAGCGCTGCAAGCTCTATTTTTCGGCGAAGATTGACGGGGCTCCCCGCGTGACCGTGTTCTCGGTCGATATTCCCCGTGCGGCCTTGAAGCCATCACGCAGGTCTTCCGGGGACATTCCTGCGGTTGCCTCGGTGTCCGGCCCTGCATCTTCGGCACAGAGCATTTCCGTTTCCTCTGCGGTGTCAGGCTCTGTTTCTTCGGTGTTGAACATTGTTTCGGCGGCAAGTCTGAAGGATCTCACTCCGCTTGACATGAACGCATCCGGCGTGAGGTTCGCCGATGACGCCCAGTCGTTTACGGCATATATCTCCAACTCCACCACCCCGACAAAGGAAATCAAGTATTCTCTGAAAAAAGGGAAAGTCATATCCGCTGAGACTGTGAAGGATTTCACGCCGGAGAATTTCGCCGCGTCGCGATATGCCCTTCCTCAGCTCATTTCGATGACGACGAAAGACGGATTCACGCTTCCCGCGCTGGTTACATATCCCAAGTCATTCGACCCTTCCGGCGCGACGAAATATCCCGTGGTGATGGAAATCTACGGCGGTCCGGACACCCCTTATGTCCGTGACCAATGGCGTGCCCCGAACGAGGCCAACCAGTGGTTTGCAGAGAACGGGATCATCAAGATAGTCTGCGACTCGCGTGCAGCCGGGCACAACGGCCGGGCAGGGGAGGACATGGTCTATAAGGATGTAACCTCCTGGCCTGTCAGCGACTTCTGCGAATGGGCGGACTATCTTGCGACCCAGCCTTATGTGGATGCCGCGCACATAGGCGTGGAGGGATTCTCGTTCGGCGGCACGATGACGGCCATGCTCGTGATGCGTCACAGCGACAGGTTCTGCTGCGGCATCGCCGGCGGCGGGGTCTATGACTGGGCTCTCTACGACACCCACTACACGGAACGTTACATGGAAACTCCGGAGACCAATCCCGAGGGATATGCCCGCGCCTGTGCCCTGAACTATGTGGATGATTATCCCTCAAACTTCAGCGACGACCGAGCGATGCTCCGCCTCACCCACGGCACCGGCGACGACAACGTCCACTTCCAGAACACCCTCATCCTCATCGACGCCCTCCAGAAGGCCGGCAGGCATTTCGATCTCATGATTTATCCCGACGGCCTCCACGGCTACCGTGGCTACCAGGGCGCCCACTCCCTGAAGAACGACCGCGCCTTCTGGCTCGAACGGCTGTTCTGAAGTCAAGAGACGTCTGATTTTTGCTGATGAGATTCTCGTTGGATTAGAGAAAATTGGCAATTTTTGCGTAAGTTTGCGATGATTGACACTATGACCAATGACTACATTCCACAATATTGAAGAACTTACCCGATGCCTTGACCGGGAGAAGAAGCTTCTTAATGAACTTTTTCAGAAAAGGACCTCCCTGTCTTTCAGGTACGATTATGCATTGGAACTCACGGATTATAAGAATGAAAGGATACAGTTTCTAATTGAGAATGAAGTCATTCGTGAAAGCGGTGATTATCTTGAAATGGAGGATATCTACCTTCAGTTTTTTGAAGAGGTTCTGCAGATAAATGAAGAAATAAACGTTTCGAGTGTCAGGGACTACATCTCACATCTGAAGGAAAACATCGGCTATTGGCTGAATGCGTCTGAAAATAATAAATACAAGCACTATAACGAAGTGCGCAGGGCGCTTAAGCGTATAGCTCTCTCCACCGAGAAGAATGTCATTGACTTGAAGCGAAACATAGACATCGCCTATAAAAATGAGCCGGACTATAAGGTCAAAAAGAAGAAACTTGAAAACCTGGATGAAAAACGGAAGGGAATAGCGGCGCTGATAGACAGTGCGGAAAAAGTGATTGCTGAAGAAAATACATTTTTTACCGTTGCCATGGACAGTCAGATGCGCAGTACGGTCAATGACGCAGTTCTCCAGATGAAGGAATCATATCATAATCTCATAGAAATAGAAAGGCAGATAATCAGTTATCTTAACATAATTGAATATCAGAACCTCATTCTTGAGAAAGCCCGAAAGTTGAAGTACCTTAAAGACCAACTCATAATTAAGGAAAAGACAAACATAATGATAGTTGCAAGACAGCACAATCCTGTTATGTTCGAGCCTGAAACCAGAACCCGTAACAGGAGATTGTCCTTAGAGATGATGCATAATGACGCAAATGTCATGACAATTATATGCAAGGTCTTGAAAAACAGGGCGGAGGGACTGAAAAAGAAGGGCAATACCGCAGAGGCTATTCCGGAAGGCTATATTGACAGAAAACCTGTTGTCAGTGACGCCGTCAACCTGAATGAAATATTCAGTGCCTTTGCTGCCGTAGGAAACAACCTTTTCCGCTTTTTGGCTAATTATCGTTTCCACGGACAGGCGACATCGGCTCAGAGACTAACCTATTTTTGCCAAATTGCATCTTTGTTTCCTGACAGTCTCAGTTTTACCGGCGAGTATGAGGAATGTGATGGTGTTGAATATCCAGTAATAAATGCGAAGTGATTATGCGATATACGGCTGAAGTATTTGAAAATTTGTCAAAGGGAAGGTTTATATCCTCAAACAGCCTTGACAGGGCTCAGCGTCAGTGGTATGATGACGTCGAGGAGAATTTTCAAGATTATTACGATTTTTACGCTCAAATAGGCTATACTTTGGAGAATGGCAACGGCTATTGCTATTTCACGAGGGCAATGGCAAAAGTCGATGTTGAGAATAAAATAAGTTCGCTGCTGAAATGGATTGACTATCTAGCCTTTCTGAAAACTTATAACGCTTTGTTCGGTTCCGGATTCACATTCACTCAATCGGATATAGTAATACAGTTTTCCTGCAATATGGAATTGAAAAATATGATTTCGAAGTTATTTCCGGGGAAAAACAGTAATGCGGAAAAAGTTGATGCTCTCATCGGAGAACTGCTTCGGGAAGGTTTCGTTGAGGTTGAGAACGAAATAGATGAACGGTACAAAGTGCTGAATTCGTTCTCATATATAGAAGACTTGGTACAATGCATAGAAATATCGGAAGACGATGAGAAACCTGAGTAAAGTTGTTTTTATAAACAGCGCCAACATTCCGTATGCTGAAGTCAGGCTTGACGGGAACGTGCATTTTATCGGAACGCAAGGGGTAGGGAAAAGTACGATTCTTCGCGCCATACTTTTCTTTTACAATGCGGACAAGACGCACCTTGGGATTCCAAAGGAAAAAAAGAATTTTGACAGTTTCTACTTACCTTTCACGAACTCCTATATCGTTTATGAAGTGTTTAGGGAAACCGGCTCATATTGTGTCTGTGTTTCAAGGAATATGGGCAGGGCGGCATTCCGTTTTATCGACGCTCCATATGACAGGAGATGGTTTATGGCTGAAGATAATTCCGTATTGGAAGACTGGCCGAGGATTCGTGAGCGGATAAGTTCTTTGGGCAAATGTTCTCCGACGAAAATTATCAGTTCCTATGAGTGGTTCCGTGACATAATCTACGGAAATAACAGAAGGCCTGAAATGGTGGAATTTCGTAAGTATGCAGTGCTGGAAAGCTCTAAATATCAGAATATTCCCCGCACCGTCCAGAATGTGTTTCTCAATGCGAAGCTTGACGCTGAGTTCATTAAGGATACAATCATAAAATCAATGACCGATAACGACATCAGCATAGATCTGGAGTATTTCCGAACACAGATACATGAGTTTGAGAACGAGTACAACGATATAAGCCTGTGGGTGAAGAAAGAGAAAAATGGAATGAACCTGAAGACTGAACAGGCAAACGATGTTCTAAACAAGTATCGTGGTATTCTATATTCTCAGAAACGGATAGCCGACCTCAGGGAAGAAATGAATTATGCTCTCAGACTTTGCAATGAGAGTCTGGCTCCGGTGAGGGATAAGATTGCGGCTGCATCCGATGACTTGGGGCGAATTAGACGGTTAATCTCGGAAGAAACGGGCAAATATAACAGGGAAATGAGTTTTCTTGTTCGGGAAATAGCCATTCTGGAGAATAAAATTAAGGATAGCCGCTCAAAGAGGAAGTATTATGAGAAAATGGATATTTCCGGAATAATTGCAAGGGTCGGCAAGGAAGATGAACTGAAGGTGGAGAAGGCTGGAAAGGAAAGTGTTCTCAACAAACTTATGGCCGGGAGTCTGAAAGTCTCGGAAAAGTACAAATTGCTGGAATCTGCATTAAGACAAAATTCCGCTGAGAAGAAGAATTTGCTCCAGACTCAGATTAATGCACTTCGAGAAGATAGGAATAAGGCCAACGAGGGGATTATTTCTTGGGCATCTGAAGAGGAAAAGCGAATCAGGATGATGTGTGAGGCGAGTATCCGGATGGCGCAAGAGGCGGTGGATACGAAGAAAAACGAATTGACAGAGCGGAAAATTGAAAAGGAACATATCTTGGTGGCCAGATTTTTCGAGAATGACATCAGTGAGAAGAATTCCGTTAAAAAACAGTTTGAAGATTCAATTGCTCGGCTTGAGTCTGAAAAATATGTTATACAGCATGATAAGGAAGCACTTACATGGGAAGAAGACTCCAGCCAGAAAGAAATTGACGCGGCGTTTTCTGTAAAGATTGAGGCAATCAATAAAGAGTCGGGACAAATTTCAGAAGAGATTGCCAGGCTTCGGCATTTACAGGACAATTATAATGGCTCGTTTTATGAGTGGCTGGAAAAGAATGTTCCCGGATGGGAGGGGACGATAGGACGAATCGCAGATGAGTCATCAGTCCTGTATAGCAGGTCACTGAATCCGGAGAAGGTGCAGGATTGCTCCGGTTCGTTGTATGGGGTAAGAGTTGACCTCTCTTCTGTCGAACGGAGAGCCTTGTCTCCGGTGGAACTTAAGGAAAAAATCTCAGACCTCGAAAAGCAATTGGAAGAGAGAAAACTTGACATAGAGAAAGCGTTGAATAGCCGGGAAATCGAAAAAACGGCGGTACGGAGCAAGTTCCAGCGCAAGGTCAAAGACTTGACTGACAGAAGTAAATACTGTGATGTTCAGATAATTGACGCGAAAGAAAACATTAAGAAGTTAAAAGTCGAGATTGATTCACTGAATGACCGTGCTGCCAATGAAAGGAAGGGGACGCTCCAGATGGTAGAAGATTGCATTAACAAGCTTTCCTACGAACTTGAGATGACTGTTGCACGCCTGAACTCTGAAAAAGAGTCATTAAGTAAGAAACTTACTGCGGTACAACGGCAGAAGGCAGAGCGTCAGAGTAAGGTGCTGAATGAGTATTCGCAGAAAGAGAGTGTAATTGTCGGGAATATCTCTGATGTTGAAAGAGAACTTCAGGAGGAGCTGAGAAGAAATGCCGAGAATCGGGATAGGGAATTGTCTGGCGCCGGTGCCGATGTGGCGACATTGCGCCGGTATGAGGATGAGATTTCGCGTCTGGACGCTGAATTGAAATATATAAGTGAAAATAAAGTCATCTGCATTGAATATAACAAGGACAAGCGGGAATTGTTTGACAGTGAGGATTCATTTTGTGGGGAAAAGGCGGCGGCTGAATCGCGGCGAACTGGTCTTGATGAAAAGTTCAGACAGAGAAATGAACGAAGAAAGAGAGAGGAAGAGGTTGCGTCACAGTCACTGGACGGGTATAGGAAGCAGCTTGAGGAAATAGAGAGCAACATCAACGAAGCTAATGATTTCTTGAAGGATGCGCAGTTGAACCCTGCGGCGGAGAGCACTGACAGGGAGCGTCCGTCAATGGGGAAAAGCTGCAAGGAAATCAAAAGGGAATTGACGGAAAGGCTTCTTTCGCGGGACAGGGAAATGAAAAACTTCAGGATGTCCGTAACACGATTCCGTGATGGCTTCTCGCCGAGGAATCTCTTTAATTTCAAATCCGGCATTGAGTCTGATTCTGAATTCATTGAATTTGCGGAGAACCTTGATACCTTCATGACCAACAATATGCTGGGCGAGTACCAACGGCGCATCAGTGAACGATACACTGATATTATTCGCCGGGTATCAAAAGAGACGTCGGATATGACCGAAAACAAAAGTGAAATCTGCAAAATCATCAATGAGATTAATTCCGATTTCAGCAGAGATAATTTTGTTGGTGCCATCAAGGATATATCTTTGCGGCAACAGCCAAGCGAGGACAAGACAATGCAGCTGTTGTTAAGCATTAAAGAATTCAATGAGGAGAACCAATATAATATGGGCGAGGTCGATTTGTTTTCTGACGATGGACGTGCGGACGTCAATTCCAAAGCCGTGGATTATCTGATCCGATTCATGAAAGCACTTCAAAGTGAACCGGATAAAAAAGAATTGACCTTGTCTGATTCGTTTAAACTTGAGTTCAGAATTGTCGAGAATGACAACGATACGGGATGGATAGAGAAAATTTCCAATGTCGGTTCGGATGGAACGGATATATTGGTGAAGGCCATGCTGAATATTATGCTCATCAGTGTTTTCAAAAGTCGCGTCTCCAGAAAATTTGACGATTTCAGAATTCATTGCATGATGGATGAGATTGGAAAACTTCATCCGAGCAATATACGCGGGATTCTTCAGTTCGCCAATAATAGGAATATCCTGCTCATAAACAGTTCGCCTACGACATTTAATGCGGATGATTACAAGTACACATATTTGTTGCAGAAGGACTTGAAAAACAGAACAGGAATAATACCGTTGGTAAAGCATCTTGAGAATTGATATGGGTAAAAGCGTTTTGACATCAAAGCAGGCCGAAAAATTGAGGTCTTTGTTGAACGGAGATTCTATCCCCGGGACATCTCTTCCACAATGGCTGACAGACAGATTGTCAGAAGAAGGATTGCTCAGCGTTCGCGTGCATGGCAGTCGCAGGAGCATTTCTGTGACGGACAGTGTTTCATGTGAAAAATTTATAAAGGATTGCTTTACGAATGGTTTGTCCTTGGACGAGTGGATTGACCTTGATTCAGCTTCGCTCAGTCGAAGTCTGCTGGTTCGGAAAACCGGTGATTCGAAAACAATGAAAGTGAATCCGTTTATGGGCTTTATGGTTAATAGTCCGGTGCCGATGAATGTCTATTTGGAAGGCAGCGGGCAAATCCTTGGCGGCAAAGACGGACTTGCATATATGATTTTGTCTCCTGAAACATTCGATATTCCCGATGATACTGTTGTTGTCGGAGTTGAAAATGTGGAGAATTTTATGCGGTTAAATGAGACAGGCCGTCTGTTTGCCGGCATGAGATGTATCTATGTCTCACGGTATCCGTTATCTTCTGCTCTGTACAAATGGTTGGAACGGATTCCTAACCGCTACATTCATTTTGGAGACTTTGACCTTGCGGGCATAAGCATTTATCAGACGGAATTTTATTCCAGATTGGGCGAACGTGCGTCAATGCTGATTCCTTCCGATATCGAATCCCGTATTGCCGGAGGTAATTCCGGCTTGTTTGACAGGCAATACCAAAAGTTTTCTTCACTCAGGGTATTGGACAAAAGGCTGCAGCCTCTTTATGATATGATAATGAAGTATCATAGATGTTATGAACAGGAAGGCTACCTTTACTGAACATTTTGAAAAATAAAAAATATGTATAAGCTAAGGCTATTTTCCGTATTCATGATTTCCGCAATGTTTATGTCCTGCGGAGGTACATATAGAGTCTGTGAAAATACTTATCAGATTGGGTATGAGTATAAACCATTTGCAGAAGAAGGCTGTCGGGTTTTGTACTCTTCAATATGTGATGATACCGGGCTGTATATAGTGGTTTCAATAGAGTCGGACAGGCTAAAATTTACCCACAATCCTACTCTGATGTTTAAGAATTTTAATGGTGACATTTAAGGATGATGAAATCGGCTGTAAACTATACGGCAAATTGAACGATGCAGTTTTATCGGAAAACACATTCTGATAGTTTGCCCGTTTCTATCCGCATCGCAGCCGTCGTACCGCTCCTTGATGAGAGTGGCAGGCATTCCTCAGAACTTATACACGTTCAGTCCGAGTTCGGGGTCATGGACCCTTTCGGCGACAGTGCCGTGGTCCTCGACGAAAAACTCGCCCGCCCCGTTGAGAGTCGCGGACAGGAGATGCCCGGCGAGGGCGGTGTAGTCCCTGCGGCCCGCGACGATGTGCAGATGAAGATAGACTTCGCCCTCAAGCGTCGAGACATTGCCCGAAAGGTTCGCGATTTCCATCTGTTCGTTGAACTCCTTATCGACATACTTCTTGGTCGAAGGGTCAAAGAACCTCAGTGTCATTCCGTTGAGCGCCCCGATGCCCGAGATGCTCCCGGATTTGATGCCCATGTCCCGACAGAAAGCCGTGAGAGCACTGAAAATCTCGACATGATTGTCAAGGCTCACGATGAACCTGTATCCTGATTTCTTGTACGAGTACATATTGTCCGATATTATCTCAACTGATTTTTCTCATGTTCCTGTTTCGCGGACTTCGCCATGTGCTTACAGCGCGATTTTCCGGATAAGCCCCGTCAGCGTCGTTCCCGGACCGATTTCCGTGAAGTCAATCGCCTCGGCGGCCGGACAGCCGAGTTCGGCAGCCGCATCAGCAGCCATGTTCCGAATCGTTTCGGTCCACCTTACTGGCCCTGTCAGCTGCGCGAGAAGATTCTTTTTGATGGTCTCCGGGTCGGTCGTGGCGAGAGCTGTGAAATTCTGATAGACGGGACAGCGCGGCGTGTGAAAGCCCGTCTGCCTGATTGCTTCGGCAAGATCCGCACGTGCAGGCTCCATGAGAGGGGAGTGGAACGCCCCTCCGACCTGAAGCAAGATTGCCCTCTTCGCTCCAGCCTCCCTGAGCATTTCGCAGGCGGCCTCCACGGCAGCCGTGTCTCCTGAAATCACGGTCTGCCCGTCGCAGTTGTAGTTGGCCGCCACGACGATGCCCTTCCGTCCATGCGCCCTTGTCGCGGAGTCGCCACAGCAGCCGTCCGCCGC
>ERZ808240.1274-NODE-1274-length-31691-cov-6.523201_pt1 | contig 31691 bp, 29 predicted proteins | sample MGYA00521084_ERZ808240 | MGnify/ENA primary metagenome ERZ808240 (study PRJEB31516, sample SAMN03275571) | gut metagenome | biome: mammalia-associated habitat; material: feces | host: Papio cynocephalus | place: Kenya | collected 2012-08-06 ... | reverse complement strand
TGTAAGCTTTATTTCTTTTTAATTTTCCTGTACCTGTCTTTTTGAAGCGCTTTGCAGCTGCTCTATTAGTTTTAATTTTTGGCATGATATGCTCCTCCTTCAACTTGTATTGTATTTTTAACGTTTTTCAGTTAAAACCATGCTCATGCTTCTGCCTTCCATCTTAGCCGGTTTTTCAATGACTGCGATGTCACCAAGCATCTGAGCGAAATCGTCCAGAATGTGTTTGCTCTGCTGAACATGTGCCATCTCACGACCTCTGAAACGCAGTGTAACCTTTACCTTGTTACCTTTGCTGATGAACTTCTTAGCATTATTCACTTTAGTATTAAGATCGTTGGTCTCAATATTTGGTGAAAGACGCACTTCTTTTACTTCAACGGTCTTCTGTTTCTTTTTAGCCTCTTTTTCCTTTCTTGCAAGTTCATATCTGTACTTACCGTAATCGATAATCTTGCAAACAGGTGGCTGAGCCTTTGGAGCAATCTTTACAAGATCAAGATCCGCTTCCTGAGCAAGCTTCATAGCCTCTCTCGGACTCATGATACCTAACTGATCTCCATTCTCTCCAATTACTCGAATTTCTTTGTCTCTAATCTGCCCGTTAATCATTAAATCGCTAATTGTCGTGCACCTCCATCATAAAATAAAAAAATAAGTGAATAGTTCGAGACTATCCACTTGCATATTCGTATCATCAGATCTATAATCAAATCTGTATTATACTCAATATCAAACCATTAGTCACCCGATTGTGCTAAGGTGAGAGTGGATACTCTACTTTCTTTTTTGCCTTACGCAACATCTAATTTACCACATGAGCACATGTCTGTCAACATATTTTTTTAGATTCTTTAAATATTTTTCCTGCACCTGTTCATGCGGTATTTCAATATAATTTTTTCTTTTTATTCAACAATCCAGCTTTCCACATTCTCTGCTCCGGCATATTTTTCCAGATATTTCTTTCCGTATTCCAATGCCTTTTCCAAATCCTCATTTTCCGAAAATGAGTAGATCAGCGTCAGTACTTCTGCCGCATTCTCTGTGATCATCGCACGTTCCGAATCACTGGTAGAGCTTCCTATCGCACCCTCGGTATCTGCCAGTACCGGCAGGGCATCTATCTTGATCTCACTTTTTCCGATTCCTTTATAAGTCTCCCCTTCTCTTCCGATCCGGAATACCAGTTCATCTGCAATCTGGGATGTATCGTAAGAACCTACGGAGAATCCCGACTCAATAGAGATCAGATTGTTCACATCTACAACTGTATTGACTTCATATAGTCCTTTTCCCTGGCCGATGCGGCGGATCAGTGCTTCAGAAGATACACGGTATCTGCTCGGATCCTTTCCAAATGCTTTATACGCTGCTCTTGATTCCTTAATATTCGGGATCTCATTGATTCCATAATCAAAGATTGCATCTTTTGTCTTTTTGAAAATATCTTTCTTCAGATATTTCCACAATTCTTCATTTTTCTTCTCTACTTTTACCTGATACTGCAGGCATCCCACTCTTGTAGCAGGCCAGATTTCCTTCATTGTCTTATCAATTGTCAGATGTTTCATATTTTCATCCTCCTGTCTTATGAAATCTTTAATTTATCTGTGAGCTGCCAGACACACAATTGCAATCATTCCTGCACCTGTATGACCGCCTATTACAGGTCCAAGATCATTCATCATAATGTTTGTCACGCCCATTTTCTTTCGGACCAGTCCTGCCACGTATTCGGCATCCTCCGGACAATTACCATGCGGGATCATCACCATATCCGGCATCTTTCCTTCACATACATCGATTGCCATATCCACAATCTTATTCATGCCTTTTTTGCGCCCGCGTTCTTTTCTGATAATCTGAAGTTTTCCTTCATTATCCAGATAAATGATCGGCTTGATCTGTACCATCGTTCCGAGAACTGCCGCCGTCTTCGAGATACGTCCGCCTTTCTGCAAATGATTCAGATCATCTACCATAAAGAAATGACAGAGTTTTAATTTATTTTCTTCCACCCACCGTGCTACTTCCTCAAGGCTCTTTCCTTCTTTTTGAAGTTCCAGTGCTTTATAATCAATCAGACCTTCTCCCATACTTGCGCAGAGTGTATCGATCACAACGATCTTCCTCTCTGGATATCTTTCTCTTAATTCCTCTGCTGCTATGCACATGCTGTTATATGTACCACTAAGTCCTGACGAAAATGCAAGATGTAAGATATCTTTTCCTTCTTTTAATATAGGTTCCAGAATCTCTATCGCTGTCTGTGGACTTGGCTGAGAAGTCACTGCCATCTCTCCGGCTCTTAACATGCCGTAGAATTTTTCTGCTGACAGATCATACATATCCCGGTAAGTATTTCCACCGATCGTACAATTAAGCGGAACTACAGGGATTTTTCTTTCCCACACCCAGTCTTTTGGCAGATCGGATGTACTGTTAATCGTTATTACATATTCACTCATACTGTATCCTCCTCATCCTCATGTCTCTTTCATCTTACCATCGTCTTACATATTACGCAAAACTTTTTTCATTGTAAGGATGAACACTACACTCGTTGTAAGAACGGATATAATATCAGCGACCGGCTCTGCCCTGTAGATTCCCATCACTCCCATGAATTTTGGAAGGATAATCGCAAGCGGGATCAGCAGGATAATCTTACGCAAAAGTGCTATAAACAAAGATACTTTTGCCTGTCCCAGCGAAATAAAGGAGGTCTGGCATGCACATTGGATACCGAAAATGGATATTCCCAGGAAATATACCGGCATCACCTTGCAGGTCAGCGCCAGAAGATCTTTATTATTCGTAAAAAGTCCTGTATAAACCTGTGGACACAGGATTGCAATACCGGCCAACAGAAGCGTTCCTGCCAGGCACACAAGAATCATTCTTTTTATCGTCCCTTTTACACGTTCCTTATTTCCTGCTCCATAGTTATAACTGATGATTGGCTGGATGCCCTGTGTGATCCCCTGTACTGGTATCGTGATCAGCTGCATAATACTCATCAGGATCGACATTGAACCGACATACAGGTCTCCGCCGTATTTCTGAAGGCCTGTATTTAATGTGATCGTCACAAGGCTTTCCGTACTCTGCATAATGAACGGCGAGACTCCAAGTCCGGCAATCATCTTGATCACATCTGCTCTCAGATGTATATTTTTCAATGTCAGCCGCATCACGCTCTTTTCTGATGTCAGAAAGCGGAGCACCCACGCCGCACTGACAGCCTGTGAAATGATCGTTGCGATTGCTGCACCGCGTACTCCCATATGAAGCACGAAGATAAATACCGGATCCAGGCAGATATTCAAGACAGCTCCGATCAGTACCGAGAGCATGGCAATCCTCGCCTCACCCTGTCCGCTGATATACGCATTCAGTCCAAGTGCCAGCTGTACAAAGATCGTTCCGATCAGATAGATCGTGATATAATCTCTCGCATATAGAATCGTCGCATCACTGGCCCCGAACGCATACAGGATCGGTGTCTTAAATATAGAAAAGAATGCGGTCAGTATTACCGCACAGACTACCAGCAGTCCCGCCGAATTTCCCAGTATCTGTTCTGCTTTCTCTTTATTCTGTTTTCCCAGCTGGATCGATGCAAGCGGTGCACCTCCCATCCCGGCGAATGCACTGAATGCCGAGATCAGCGTCAGGATTGGAAATGTGACGCCCACTCCCGTGAGTGCCACATCCCCAATCTTCGGAATGTGACCGATATAAATTCTGTCTACAATATTATAAAGCACGTTAATAAGCTGTGCTGCCACAGAAGGAACCGCCAGTGAAAACATTAATTTCCCAAGCGGTGCACTTCCCAGTCTTTCATCTTTATGATTCATTCGTATCGCTGCCTTTCTATTTTTACTGATAAGTATTATAACATTTTCCGATTCTTATGTGCAACATCACATCTGCCTCTTAAATCCTGACTGAATGAAATTCCTTCCAGCAGGTCATACTACTATATAACAGAGTTTATAAAAGAGGTGAAGCGCTATGGCACGTCAGGAGATTCCTGTATTTAAAACAAGAAAAGAAAATATAGCTTATATGAACGAAGTCCTTCCAATTGGAAAAAGTTTTGACCTGATCCAGAGGGATTTACTGATTGGAGGAAGACTTTCTTCTTTTTATTTTGTAGATGGATTTACCAAAGATGAGACGATGTTAAAGATCATGGATTCTCTTCTTAAGATAAAGGCAGATGATATGCCGGATGATGTCCGGGAATTTGCAAATGCATGTATTCCTTATGTCGAAGTAGATGTATTATATGATTTCAATCAGATATTAAAGAATCTATTGTCCGGTGTAACCTGTGTATTCATCGATGGATACCGGGCATGTATCGCCATCGACTGCCGGACTTACCCTGCAAGGAGCGTAGAAGAACCCGATAAAGATAAGTCTCTCCGCGGCTCCAGAGATGGCTTTGTCGAGACGATCGTATTCAACACAGCCATGATGCGCAGGCGCATCCGTCATCCGGCACTGATCATGGAGATGCTGGAAGTCGGCGACAGTTCCCGGACCGATGTGGCAATCTGTTATATGGGCGACCGGGTGGATAAAGAATTGTTAAAAAATATCCGGGATAAGATTAACAGTATCCAGACCGATGATCTCCGTATGAACCAACAGAGCCTGGCCGAAAGCCTGTTCCGCAGAAAATGGTACAATCCATTTCCCAAATTCAAATTCACCGAAAGACCGGATACCGCTTCTGCCTGTCTTCTGGAAGGAAAAGTCGTGATATTAGTGGATAATTCTCCTTCGGCCATGATTCTTCCTACGTCCATCTTCGATATGATCGAGGAAGCGAATGATTATTATTTTCCGACCCTTACCAGTGTATATCTGAAGCTTTCCAGAACACTCATCAACCTGATGACCATTTTCCTGACGCCTGTATTTTTACTTTTTATGCAGAATCTGAACTGGCTGCCGAAGATTTTCGCCTTCGTAGCAGTCAAAGATACCATAAACATTCCGCTGATCTATCAGCTTCTGATGTTAGAGGTAGCAATTGACGGTCTGCGGCTTGCAGCTCTCAATACACCCAGTATGTTAAGCACTCCTCTCAGCGTGATCGCAGGTCTTGTAATGGGCGAATTCTCCGTTGCATCCGGATGGTTTAACTCCGAAGTCATGCTATACATGGCTTTCGTTGCTGTCGCCAATTACACTCAGCCCAACTTCGAACTTGGATACGCACTGAAATTCATGCGCCTGTTACTTCTTATATTAACAGCATTATTGAACTGGTGGGGATTCGTGATCGGGTGTGTGATCGTAGTGTGCAGCATCTGCTTTAACAAAACACTTTCCGGAAGGAGCTATCTGCATGTGCGGTTAAAATAAATTAAACCGTTGTGCTTCCAAATCCACCATTGCGGATTCCTTCTGCCTCATCATCCACCGTGATTCCGTACTCCATGAAGATGCCCTGCATGAATCCGGTTCCCGCCGGGATCTCTACTGTTTTACCTTCATTGGTGTCATTTGTGATCTTGGCAAAAATGTGTCCTTCGTTATCTGAGAAGTAATAATCGCTGTCAATGATTCCGACGGTGTTATTAAGCTGCAGGCGGAACTTGAATCCAAGTCCGCTTCTCGGATAACACTGAAGCACCCAGTTTTCTTCCATTTTTACGCGGATCCCGGTTGGAATCTTGGCAGTTTTCCCCGGTTCCAGTGTGATTCCCACCGGTGCGTAGAAATCATATCCTGCGGAGCCTTTGGTTGCGCGTTTTGGAAGCTTTAATTCATCGTATACTTTGCGGATCTCTTCATCGGATGCATCTCCTATCGCATCTACATATCCATCCTTAAACTGTTCAAAACTAACTTTTTCAAATTTTGCAATTCTTTTTGCCATGTGTATATCCTCTTTTCTTTTAATTGCCACACTCAATACTAATTTCATTAAAAAGAGTTAAGATATCATCCACTGACATCTTCGCTTTTTCTTCACCCTTTTTATCAAGGATTGCCTTTCCCTGATGCATCATCACGAGACGGTTCCCATATTCGATTGCATATCTTAAATTATGTGTAACCATGATCGTTGTAAGCTTCTTTTCCTTTACGATCTTATCCGTCAGCTGCATAATGAGTTCTGCTGTCTTTGGATCCAGTGCTGCTGTATGTTCATCCAGGATCAGGAACTCGATCGGTGTCATCGTTGACATCAGAAGTGCCATTGCCTGACGCTGTCCTCCGGATAATGCGCCCACCTTGACGTCCATCTTATCTTCCAGACCAAGACCAAGCTGGCTTAACTGTTCTCTGTAATACCCAATCCTTGCTTTATTAGTTCCTCTGGAAAGTCCGAATACTTTGCCTTTATTATCGGCCAGAGACATATTTTCCAGAATGGTCATGCTCGGGCATGTTCCCATTGCGGGATTCTGATAGACACGGCCGATTTTCTGATTTCTTTTATATTCTTTCTGTTTTGTGATATCTGATCCGTTGATCAGTATTTTTCCGCCTTCTACCGGGATGCTTCCGCAGATAATATTTAACATTGAAGTTTTTCCCGAACCGTTACTTCCTACCACCGATACGAATTCCCCTTTGTCGATCGTGAGGTTGAAGTCCTGGAACAGACACATCTCATTCACCGTTCCCGGATTGTAATATTTATGAATTCCTTTTAACTCAAGCATTGGTGTTCACCTTCTTCTTTCTTTCCATACTGATAATAAGTACAATCAGGAACAGAACTGCTGTTACCAGTTTCATTGCCTGTGGATCAAAATTGCGGAGTGCAACTGCCACACAAGCTTTATAGATGACCGATCCGATCAGAACGGCTGTTGTCGTACGAAGCAGTGTCACTTTACGGAAGATACTGGTTCCGATGATCACACTTGCAAGTCCGATAACCATTGCTCCGGTTCCCATTGAGATTTCAAACACACGCTCTTCCTGTGCGAATACACATCCCGCCAGAGCTACCAGACCATTGGAGATTGCCAGTCCCAGAATCTTGATATTTCCCTTATCTTTTGCAAGGGACACAACCAGGACATCATTATCGCCAACGGCTCTTAACAAGAATCCTGACTTTGTATTCAGATAAAGATCCAGCAGGATCTTGCAGATAACCGCCAGCACCAGGATAATGATCAATGTAGAATACGGTGCCAGTGCATCCGGAATGATCTTATCCATCAGATCATTTTTAAAAATAGTCTTCTGTGAAAATAACGGTACATTCGCAGTTCCTGCTATGTACAGATTGATCGTCCACAGCGCTGTCATCATAATGATTCCGGAAAGGAGATCTCTGACCTTACATTTTACATGGATCAGTCCGGTACATACTCCCGCAACTGCCCCTGCAAGAAATGAAAGGATCAGTGTGATGTATGGATTCATTCCTCTTGTAAGAAGGGCAGCTGTGATCGCTGCCCCCAGAGGAAAACTTCCATCCACCGTAAGATCCGGAAAGTCTAATATTTTATATGTGATATAAATCCCCAGTGCCAGGATTCCATAGATCAGACCCTGTTCTAATATTGATGTGATGAAATTCATGAAAATGCCTCCCAATCCAATGGGGACGGGGTTTAGTGGCTCTTTTTCTGTCCCCATTGGTCATTATTTTTTCTTATCATCCATGCGGGACAGGAAAAGAGCCACTAAACCCCGTCCCCACTGTCTTATTCTGCTGTAATCTCGTCAAAGCTTTCCACTGCGTTATTCGCAAGGTCATCCGGTACTGTGATTCCGAGATTCTCTGCTACTTTATTATTTACATAGAATCCTGGTTTTGTGATGGTCTCAAAGTTCTGTTCTGATGCTTTCTTCTCACCCTTTAATACTTTTGCAGCCATCTTACCGGTCTGCTTTCCAAGTGCGATATAGTCAATTCCTTCTGCTGCGAGACATCCGATCTTCACCTGCTCGATCTCGCTTCCGAATACCGGGATCTTCTTTTCATTTGCCTTATCCAGAATTGTAGGAAGAGATGCCACAACAGTGTTATCTGTCAGGTTGGTGATGCAGTCTACTTTGCTTAACAGGTCATCTGCTGCAAGTGATACATCGGCAGTTGTTGTGATTCCTTTTTCTACCAGTTCGAAACCATATTTCTTAACGAGACTCTTATATTCTGCAATTGCTGATACAGAGTTTGCTTCGCTCGTAGTATACATGATACCGATCTTCTTTGCATCCGGAAGCATCTCGCGGATCATCTTAAGCTGTTCTTCTACCGGAAGCTTATCTGATGTTCCTGTAACTTCTCCTACCGGCTTTCCATCTTTGTCTGCAAGTTCTGCTGCCACAGGATCTGTAACTGCTGTATAGATAACCGGGATATTGGCTTTCATTGCTGCGTTGTATGCGCTCTGTGCACTTGGTGTTGCGATCGCACATACCAGATCCACTTTATCCGATACCAGACTGTCGGAGATCTGCTTTGCAGTTCCCATGTCTGCTGCTGCGTTCTTGTATTTTACCGTCAGGTTATCGCCTTCTTTGATTCCTTCGGATTCCAGTCCTTTTAAGAAGCCTTCTCTACAGTTATCGAGAGAACCATGTTCTGCAAACTGTTCAATTCCGATCGTGTATGATTCTTTCTTATCACTTCCGGAGTCAGATGATTTGCCACATCCTGCTGCCATTGCTGTTACCATTGCTGCTGTTAATAATACTGTTACCATTCTCTTTTTCATAATTTTGTTCTCCTTTTTTGTATGAAATATTATTTTGCTTTTACAGATCGCATTTGCCAGCTTTCCGTAATTGTTAGGAGAGAAAATTCTGTATCGATAACCGTCTGCCATACCTTTTGATAAAAAGAAAACCGCCCCAAACCTAAAGGTTTGAGGCGGTAATAAAATCTATTATTATCGCGGTACCACTCAAATTGACGAATCGTCCACTTTCTCATGTACTAACATACACTCCTGATTGATAACGGGTTCGGTTCCCGACAAGTCATACTCTCTTGAATTACTGCTTATAATGAATTCTTGATTTCAGACTGCCCTCGAAAGTCCATTCACTTACCAACTTCATACAGCAATCACACCACCTGCTGTTCTCTGAGATGTTATCGTATAAGCTACTCCTCTTTCTCAACGGTTTTGCTTTGTTATGTCTATACTTTACTGTATCAAAGTTCATTTGTCAAGCACTTTTTGCTTTTTTCCTTTTCCAGACAATGTATCCGATACCCACAGCTGCCAGTACCACCAGTATCAGTGGTATCATCGTATTCATATCTGCCAATGTCGGGACTGAACCATTCTTCGTATTCAGAAATGTAACCGTCGTATCTTCTTTAAGTGTACCGTCCTGCCGGTCACGGCTTACCGTATAGCCTTCCGATTCACCATCTTCGGTAATCCTGTAACTGCTTCCATCCGGAATTCCTTTTAATTCGATTGATTCCTGATGTCCCAGCTTAAATGTAAATACACCATTTTCCGCTGTCAAAGTATCTTCCTGACCGTTTTTCACATAAGTCAGCCGGTCTAATGTCTTCTTGCCAGACGGCGGAGTCAGGGTTAAGGTAAATGTAAATTCTTTCGCTTTATTTCCCATATTTCCCTGCACCTTATTGGTCACCGTCAGGTTATGCTGCAGATTATTCTGAACCTTCACTTCTGCCACGGTATCTGCGCTGATCGTTCCAGTCCACTTTGTTCCGTCTAACAGCTCCGGTTCCCAGCCTGAATACGCCGTCTCGCTGACTGTATACAAAGCTTCCTCCGGCAGTCCCTCAATATATGCAGACTCCCCGTCCTTTAGTGAAATCACTGCCTCTCCGGTCTCATCAAAATAGATGGTTCCGGTCTTCGTACCTTTCCCTTCGCCACTGTTCAGCTTAAAGCTTCCCTGTACTGCCTTCGAAGCTTCGCCATCGCCTTTCTTCAACGTAATATGGAACTTAAATTCCTTACTCGTAGTTGCGGCCACCGTCTTCGATATCTTCAAGGCTCCTGTCTTCTCCTGTGACAACGTATTCGTCACAGTATATGTATAGACTGTCTTTCCACTGCTATCATCCGTCGTTCCGGCGACAGATGACGTATAGCCGGTTACCGGATCTTCCTTCACCGTATAAATGTATGGCACCGTACTTATTCTCCGGATACTTGTCCATATCTTCGAACATCGTTGTCCAATTACCATCCGCATCTGCCTGTGACGCATCCAATGTAGCTGTCGCTACCATATCACCGTCTTCATTCTTAGAAGTACTCTGATACAGGCTGATGTTGACTTCACTTGGCCGCAGATTCTTCGCATCTTTATTATCGTCCCATTTCTTCTTAACTACGATATCTACCGCATCCTTATCCGGCTTCGGTGCCGGTTTCTTATTGGTAAATGTAATAAGCGCCTGCTCGTCCTGGTCCAAAGTCTCTCTGTTTGTCTTCAGATCCTGATCTGCTTCTGGATTCTCATAGCGGTCCTGCTTAACATTTAGTTTCGAATCATCTCCCGATTCGTCTGTAATCTTGTAAGAAGCTGTATAACCTTCGCTCTTATTCTCCTGTATCATGTAATTACTTCCTACCGGCAGGTCCTTGAACTTCGCAGTCTCCTTATTCTTAAGCTTGAACTCCTGATACGCAGACCCTGCTGCATTCGAAGTGATCATCGTATCCGAGGTACTGCCATCTGCTTTCGTAATCTGCATCGCATAACTCTTCTCTGCCCCCAGGCCTGTCAGTGCTGCGGCAAATGTAAATTCATCTGTATCCGAGCCATTCTCTACCAGCTTCTTCACCGTGAATGATCCCGTCGGCGTCACCGGCGTATCGCCGCTTCCGCCGGAATCCTGCTTGTTCTTTGTATTGGTATACTCGACCGCCGTCTTATGGTTGGTCGTAATCGTTCCATTTACTGTATTCATTTTTGATTTATTCGACGATTCATTATTATCTACCTTCATCGTAGTTGTATAACCATCCACTGCAGTCTCTGTAATCTTCCAGTCTGTTCCTGCCGGGATATTGGTCAGGTCAATGCTTTCACCGCCTTTTAAGTAAGCGGTTCCCTGACCGTCATTGAAAGTTATATTGCCAAAGGTTGTAGTTCCGGTAAATTTCTTCGCCAGATCTTCATCTTTGGATGATAAAGTAATGTTGAAACGGAAATTCTGGTCCGGATCGGTATCATTCCCTGTGAGGACTTTGGAGAGAGCGAGGGAGCCATATTCTGGTTCTGAGTAGGTGGTCTGCTCGTTGGTGATAGAAAATCCATCTGACGAATAACTATAGCCTGTAACCACAGCATAATAACCATATCCATTCCCACAGACACTACTATCTGACCGATATCCAAACGTAACCGTGTCTCCTACTATATCACATTCCACTGTTGTTCCGGTACCACCACCAAATTTCTGTGTACCACCAATACTAACTGCCCAAGAATACTCATTGGCAGCTCTATAATCTGAATGACTTCCTTCCCAGATACATGCATAATCATAAGATGCGCTTTCTCCTGCATAAGTAAGTTTCACATGTAGTTTAGATGCACCCGGTATGGTTACAACATCATTCAGATTCAAATTATTTGCATAATTCCCACTTTGAACACCATCATCACTAATATTCGGCGTATGAGAATATTTTACTTCATTCATTTGTTTTAAAGATCTGATAGCTGGGTTCGTTCTTTCTCCTTTTCCAACCACCTGATAGCCATCTGGAACACTATTCTCCCATCCATAATAATTAGCATATGGATCAGCCACATTGAACAGATACTCCCATTGATCACCTTTTTTTACTAACGTAATATCTGGCTTTTTATCATCGTCTTTATCCATCGTCCAGGTGTTCTCACCTACATTCTCCCATTTGCTGCCTTCTGTAGTGTACACAACATCATCACCGGATACACTGCCTTCTACTGCATCATAGGTTGACACATCACCAGATGACTTCGATGCTGCAAATGTAGTTAATCCAAACATGAGTAACACCATCAAGCATTCCAGCATCTTCTTCGAGAACCCGAACGGTTTATCTCGTTTTTTCAACTATTATCAACTTCTTCCTTGCCATAATTTTTCACCGTCCCTCCGGGCGGATTTTCCTGCTTCTTTTACTTACTGGGGTTCGGAGACTATGCTCCGATTTTCCTTTGGACTCCTATTATTTTACGGTGCTTTCCTCACTTTTGATGTCTAAAATCATCTTTCTAACGTAAAGCCAAACGATACATCGCGCCCCATATACGCATAGGCATAATCAACCTTGCCTTTTTCGAGTGACAATACACTACCAGGGTATCCACCTATCGAGCGCAGCCACGCTCCCAAAGAACTCTTTTCTGTTCCATATTCTTTGTTAATACAATAACCGTTCCTAGCCGTATAACTCGCGCATACATCCCCTGTATTTTGAAACTTCTCATATACCCTACCTTCTAATGTATGATTATAGTCCTCATTACTTACTGTTTTCCCCAATTCATTCGGACTAAATAACCATAACTTATCATTCGTTTTCTTCAGATTTTCCTCTGTTTTACTATCAAATACAGAATCATAGCTAACCACACGTGCCCCAATTGCTTTTTGTAGTTCTTTTGGTAATGTTGCCAACAAACAATTCTCTTTTGTATAGATTATTTTCGCCGATAAGTGCACATCGCTAGATATATTAGAGTTTGTTGCATCTGTTAATTCATCCGCACCATTTAGCATTGCACGGATTCTACTTGCTCCCCAGCCTTCACTAGTACTTCCTAATGAATAGTCATTCGGATGCCATCTTAAATTTTCATAACATTTTCCATTATTTGTTACAAGTTCATAGTCTAAACAACTTGGTCCATCTCCTGTTTCTTTTAAAGTTCTAAAATTCTCGTTCAAAATAGTTGATGTTGAATTCTGCTTCAATGCCACACTATGCGTACATCCTTTATTAATACACTGTTCATACACATCTGGATCTTGCTTATTCCATTCTATAATTTCTTTCCAGCTATCGTTATGTACGCAACGATGGTTATTGCCCAACTTAGTCTTTCCGTCTGGTGTATGGTTCTTGTAACTTTGTACATAATTTGCTCCAAGTGCCGGTCCAAAGGTCAGCCCTGCTTCTCCTGACTCTAATGTATCTACACCGATTCCATAGATTGCTACTGCATATTTCATTATACTATAACGTGCATAAACAGTAATATCCTCTGTCAGACTTGCTTCTATCGTTCCGTCTGACGCAATTTTATATTCGGTATCACCTGTTGGGCTTGTATACCATCCCATGAAATCTCCGTCATCATTTGTCGGTATTTTATATTCATTTCCACCAAGCGGTGTTGTTCCTGTTGCAGAATATACCATCTCATTCTCAGTTGTTCCATCTTCAAATGTTCCACCATTCGCATCAAATGTAATCGTATATCCTCTTACATCTTTCGATGGTTTCTTCGTAGAGATTGTCATATCCGGAATATCTCTTTCCGCATTGGTCTTATTATCTTTCCAAATCTTTGTAAGCTTCACCACTCCGGTAGTCTTCACATTTTTGAACTCATAGATCTCTGCACTTGTAGTTCCATACTGCTTCTTCTGTAATCCAGATATTTCAAAGGTTCCGTCACTTCCTACCGTTACGGTATGTGCCGTCTCATCCAGTTCATGTTCTGCCGGTGCTTTAGTCTCTTTTAACTGATAGGTTCCAGGTTCCAGATTATTAATGATAACTAATCCGTCCGTTCCGGATGTTCCGGTCTGATTCGTATTCGTTCCATAATCAGATACTCCGGTCAGAGAGAATACTGCTCCATTCAACGTAATATCCTCACCATATGTGCTGGTCTTTAAGAACCGGATACTGTGAAGCGGCTCATTTTTTATCAGGTAGGTACTGCTGCTGTTTTTTTCTACTTCTTTTCCGTCTGCGTCTTTTAAAGTAATGACACCACTGTCATTTACTGATACCGTCCATTCGCTTTTTCCAAGGATGTATCCATCTTTCGCTTTCGTCTCTGAGAGCTTATACGTTCCAAGCTCCAGATTCTCGAATGTAACTTCTCCTTTTGCGTTATTTCCCACATTTTTTCCTTCTGACACTGCCTGCTGGAAGACATCGGTTCCATAATCAGACGTTCCGGTCAGCAGGAACTCTGCTCCGTTGATCGCATTTCCGGTAATGCTGTCTACTTTCTTGAATGTCAGATCTCCATGCACACGTGGTGCATCCGTTACGATATAACGGCCATCTTCGGTCTTATCGCTTAATCCGTCAATCATTACCTGTCCTTTTGCGTCAACCATTACCTTATAGACCTCGGTGTTCAACAGCCAGTCATCACTGCAGGAGGTCTCAAGAAGTTCATAGGATCCTTTTTCAATCTGTCCGAATGTGAAGTTACCATCTCTTCCCGTTACCTGTGTCGTCTCATACGCTGTTCCATAATCCGATGTTCCACGAAGCAGATAAGAAGCTTCAGACACCGGACTGATGCCGTCTGTCTGGTCTACTTTTTTCAATTTCACATCTGAAGTCACACGGTAATGTAATGCTGTGTAATCCTGATGGATCAGCTGTCCTTCTATAGCAGCCTTATCTCCTGCTTCCTCTAATACATCTCTTTCAAGATAGATATTGTTATAAGCAACCGGATCTTCTGTAGTTGTCTTGTCTGCCTGTGGTGCTTTCATATAGATGGTGAAGACCAGTGATTGCTTTCCTTCCAGTATAAAACTGGATCCATCCGTCTTCTTTCTTGCATCTACGGCGATTGCACGTGCAGAACTCAGACTTCCATCATGCTCCTTTAAGAATTTGCTATATTCTACCCATACCGGTTTTCCATCTTTTTCTTCTTTCAGATCATGATGGTTATTGATATTCATTCCGTCTGTCTCAGACAGATATACCACCGGTTCTACGCCCTGTTCTTTTAATACAGACAGATCGATTCCCGTCAGTGTTCCAGTCCAGTTGGATTCTTTCGCAGGCTTACTCTCGTTACCATTCTTATAATAAGTCTCCAGAGAATCGAAGAATATATGATTCTTACTTCTCGTTGTCATATCGTTAGCCACACGTACTTCATAGGAATAACTGCCGCCCTGTCCTACGGAAGATTCTTTGTTGTACTGGGCATCCTTCTCACTTTTTACCAGTTTTCTCAAGCCGTTGCTTCCTGCCATCAGAATACTGATGTAATGTCTTGCCTCGGCATAGAGGAACTTTGCTCCCGACGTATCGGAATCTAATCCTGTCATCAGGTTCTTCTCCGTAATATTACCACCGTTGTCTTCATAACCATTGGCGATCTTATTATTACCTGTCTCATAAGCAGCCGAGTTCAGAAGGCTTCTTCCGTAATCCTGGATTGCCTCATAAGATGTCGCAGTCTGATAAGACATCTGGTACTGGGTCGTAGTTGGTTCTTTTATCTGAACCGTTACCAGTGTTCTTCCGCTTTCTTTATAGTTTTCTTCAACCCGAACGTTATAATTACCTTCTTTTAAGGTTGTTCCTGATGCCTGTACTTCTATAGATTTCTGATTGAGTACAGCACCGGCCGGAAGCAAGTCATAGAAACAGCCGGATTCCTGACGAATCTGATGGGTCCCATTATTATCTGCATAAGACTCCTCTGCATTCAGGCGCCAGGTTATGTTGTATTGTTTCTTACGTTTATCATTCTTGGTCTGAATAATATTTTTCTTCATGCTGGATACAGGCGTTACTCTGCGGATATTGTCAGTACCGCTCTGTGTTCTTGTGAAGATTGTCTTAACGGCTGCATCGTCCCTCTTCTGGGTCATCTTGCTTTCTGACTGGTTCACAAGACCGATGACTTTTGTTGCATCATTTATGAAACTTTTTACATGCGAAGTTGCTTTCAGTGATACTGACGGGGACATGCTCAGATTCGTATAATAATATGCATTCTCGCAGGTCAGACGTACCCCTTTGACATTTGCCTCCGATGTAAATGTCAGATTCTGGCCGTTTGTTTTTACTTTTCCTGTCATGGCTTCATCTGTACTGCCATCTACATAGTTTGCTGTTTCCATGTCATAGACAGCTGCCTGTTGCCATGCGTTATCTGCATCTTTTGCTCCAGTCCGTACCCAGATTGTGATCTGGTCATCCGCAGCCCAGTTCTGAATTGCAGCCGGTGTGAATTTCTTCTTATCCTTATCATACACAGCAGTACGCATCGAAGCGCTCCATTGTACACCGGTGATATTATAGTCTGCATCTTCCAACGCCTGGCTTGTGCTGTCCAGATAAAGCGTATCATCCGTCAGTTCATAAGCGACTTTTTTCTTGCCATATTTTCCGGCAGCTGCTGCCTCTTCTCCGCCTTTACTTCCATCTTCCAATGTGTATGGATATGGATAACCGATAAGATAGGTATTATATCTCAGATTATCAATACTGGTTTCCTCTCTGGTTGTAAATTCTTCCAATGTATAGTCTGTAGTGGATCCTTCTTTTCTGGATTCCAGATAACCTGCCGGTTCCTGATACTCTGGTTCTTTATAATTCCACTTCTGCGATGAATTGGCTGTGGATGACTGATCTGACTGCCCGGTCTTGTCACTTTGTGTCAGCGTCGCTGTAACCTTATTGTTGACCGTGTAGCTTTGATTTTCCTTGAAATTCTCATCCGCTTCGGATCTCTTATATTTTGTCAGTACGTAATCGTAACGGGTTCCTCCGTTCCTGTTATTTTCCACATAGTTCTTTTTCTGGAAAGAAGGCTGTCCTGAAAAACGATAACCGACTACGCTTCCTCCCATATCAGTAAATGTATCGTCTAACTTGAAGTCATATGGTGCTGTATTCGATATACTGCTTCGAACCGTCCATACCAGATAATAGTAATCCCCTGCGTCTGCCGGTGCTTCACCCCAGTTATCCTGCCATTTGTTATAATAAGATGGATTGTTCTCAATCATCGTACTATTGAGTCTGGCATAAGTATCAATATAGATTGGATCAACATCCGTCTCTTTTTCTGCAAGAATATTGTCTTTCTCTTTTTTTACTGTCACTTTTGCCTTTAACGGATCAAGATTCACGCCACCATTCATGTCTTTATAATCTAACGTGGATTTCGTCGTTGTATAACCAATCTCAATATAGCCTGCCTGCACAGAATCCATTGGTTTATAATTATAAATGATGAGTTCATTCTTCTCTTCGTCAATCTTATAGACGAAATCCGGTTCGTCACCTTCCTGGACTTCCGACTCTTCAAGGTACGGACACTCCAGAGAATCGGCCCAGTTACCATCGCGGTCTTTCAGGACATGTAACGGAATCGTGAATTCCAGATTGTCTTTTTCTTCCAGATTGATTCCCGGAATTGCATAATTCAGGTAATAGATGAACATATGGCCGGAAGAAGTATCCGACGGTGTCCATACCCATTTCCCATCATTCTGTTTCTTAGCTCCTTCTGAGACTCTCACATTATATTCGTTAATAGACACACTCTGATCTGCATTGCTCTGTGTTTTTGCGCTCTGCAGGTCTATGTTCTGCATTTTCTTTGTCTTTTTTGTTATATTTGTTGTATCATTTTTCTTCTCTGTCGTCTGCACGAATAAGAACGGACTGAAGGAATCTGTGGTAAATGTAATGTATGCTCCTTCTTTCTTTGTCTTATCATGCATCTCGAATGACAATGGTTCCCAGAATGTAATTCCTGTATTCTCTGTTTTTTTCTGATGATACAGTGTAAGTTTTTTATCCTGGTTTAATGTTTTTATTGTCTCATATATCTTTTCATCTTCCATGGACAGCTTAACTGCCACGGATTCTTTCTTTTCCAGTTCTGTTCCATTGGCATCGGTAAAGCCGATCTTCAATGGAAGATCTACATTTGCAATCTCTTTATTCTCTTTGGCAAGATACATGTTCAGAGATTTTTTCAAATTGTCTAATGAATCGCCCTCTGCGACTTCAATCTTTCCTTTTGATTCTTCCGGAAAATCAGTCTGTGCAGTAAGTTCTGCTTTCACTGCTGTACTTACTTCTTTCTTCTGTTCTGTCTGTGCCTTCCTCTGAGCAGCATTGTCAGCCTGAAGGATCTTCGATGTTACAGGCGCTTCCGTATTCTGCTGCGTCTGGTTATCTGTATTTGCTGCTGAATTCTTATTATCAGGCACCGTATTATCCGTCGATGCATTTTGACCTGTATTGGTATCTGCATTGCTATCTGTATTGGTATTGTCTTCTATATTTTGTTCAGCGGCCGTGTTCTCTTCTGCCTGTACGTTATATGCCGTCTTTGTCTGTGGCAGAAAAGAACTGCCCGCCATTGCGATGATCAGACAGAGACTGATGAACATGCGGTATCTTTTTTTCTTATATGGATTCTTGTACAGATTCTTATGTGGGTCCTTATGCATTTGCTCTGTCCTCCCTTCTCTTTTTCATTCTACGACAGATACCTGTTAACACACCGATGCCGGAACAGATCAGAAGGACCGTCCACAGAGGCAGATTCGCTGTGTCCCCTGTCTTTACTTTTTTCATCGTCTTTCTGGCTGTCTTTGGCTGCTTTGTCGTTATCTTTCGTATATTTTGAAATGTCAGTTCTTCCTTCTTTTCTTCTGCGCCTTCTTTATAAAGAACCGGTTCAACCGAAAGGCTTCCATCTTCTGCTTCTGTCACATAAGTATCTACGTGATAGACTGTCGTGTCATAGGTTGTTGCTTTATCGGTTCCTGTAGTCTGGCTGACAGTGTAGTGATAGGTTCCGGGATTATTATAAGTAATCCGGAAATATCCTTTTTCTCCACTTTTTAAGGTCAGTTCTGCATTTTCTATCTGTTCTTTTGCAGGTGCGGTATATGTAAGGTTATAGTGAAAGACTTCCTTTGTGTCTGTCTTTTCACAGGATACCGGAATCTGTGCGGTAATGGACTTACCGCTCATCTCCGCTGCTTCTGTTCTTAGTGGATTATATCCCGCAACGCATAGAAGGATCAGGAGCATTGCAATATAGTGTGGCATGGATCTTCCTGACTTGGTCTGCCGCATCTGTTCACAACTCCTTTCCGGCAGGGGATTGCTCCCCTGCTTCTTATGTATGATGTTCATCGGATTAGACTTCGTCTTACTCTCTCTTTTTGCCCATTTTGATCTTGACCATACCTGCGGCTCCTAATAAGGTGACTGCTGCGAATGGTGCTACGGTCATTATGACGCCTGTTGGGATGACACCGGCACGGGTGTTGAGATAGGATGTTTTGAGGTCTGTACTCTCTATTGTGCCGTTGACAGCATCTTTATAACCTTTTACTCCAGCTGCTGTAGACTTGTAATCCTCTTTGTTCTCTGTTACATCATACTTTGTATCTTTTGCGATGCCTTCAATTTTGATCTCCTGACCATGCTGTAAGTAGAACTTCTGCGTTACTGTACCATCCTGACCTACCGTTAATTTCTTTACATTTTCCTTGTCGGCGTTGTCTTTAATTGTTGCATTGTTAGTTCCAGATGTCTCATCTGCATTTGTAACATCTACATCATATACTGTTCCTGCTACAGCATCTGTAATCTTTACTGTAAACTCGAAGTATTTGTCATGGGATGCCTGGTTACCGGCTACTTCTTTTCTGAATGTCAGATCTGAAGTGTCATAGCTGTTTGTAAATCCCTGAGATTTGCTATCATCTTTATCATTTCCATCAGATCCCTGAGAGTCATTCATTCCTACTACTGAATCTATTGCATGCAAAACATATGAAGAAACTTTTAATGTACCATTATCGTCTGTAACATATACATCCAGATACCTTTTATCAGCTGTATCATTTGTAACTCCTTGATTCGTTCCTGTCTCTGTAATTACATAACGATAGATTCCCGGTTCTGTAAATGTACATCCTGAAAAATCTACTGTAGATGTCTTTTTGGCATATTTTTTACTTTGATCAGTTGGAAAATTTTTAACCTGATCACCTGATTGCTGTGCGTTATAAGTTGAATCATTTGTTGTAAAAACAAGCTGATTACCTTCTGTCTCCGTATCTTCATCTGTTAATGTCGGAGTTCCTACACCCGCCAACACCTGAAATTTCTTATTATCCACACTATACTCTTTTGCTGTTCCAAGTGTAATCGCATATGTAAAGCTCGCATTCGGCACATTCGCATCTGCATCCATTACAAGATACTTATCAAATGTTGTAGTTGTTCCTTTCACACCGGTGTAATTACTTCCTGCCGCAAACACAGCTGTCCCATTCATCAGCATCGTCATTGTCAACATTGCTGCCCCTGTTGTTTTGATTGTTCTCTTCTTCATCTCTTTTTCTCCTTTGCACTCTTTCTTGTATATAACTATCCAAGACTTCCGTCTTGTTAATTACCGTATATTATTTTCCTGATTTTCTCGTTGGATGTGGATTGGTCAGTTCTGCAAAAACTACAACCCGGTATACTGAATCCGGATATTTACAGGTAGACAATGCTACGATCCGGCTGTCGTCCGACAGATGCTTTGCAACCCTTTTTCTGCAATATTTTGCATTTTTTCTGATATATGCTTTTACTTCCTGCTGACTGTATTCCGTCGGCGAGAAGAGGATCTCCTGCGTTGCCTCTGCATTCATTACTGCATAGATTTTCAGATCATAAGTTGTATCTCCAACAATCAAATTCCCTTTCTTATGCTTCTGAAAGAACTTTTTCTTCAGGAACTTATGTAAAGAACCAAACATATGATTTCCTTCCATATGGTGTCCATAGATCAAGGAATAGTCATCTGTAAATTCCGGATCATTCCTACAATCCAAGAAGATAGAACCGGACAATGAGTAATCACCATACGGATCTTTGTTGAGATATTCTTCATTATTCTTACCCTGCATCACAGGGTAATCAATATTCGTATCTTCCACCGTAAGCCATGCCGCCATCTTTCCCTCAATCGACCTGTCATCGCCGGTATCAGATTCATATCCCGGTTTGAATTTCAGAAGACTATCGTCATTCGCATGCTGATAGACCAGAAAGCTGTCAACCAGAGCATACAGTCCAATAAGGAATAGCAGAATGCAGAACAGAAAGCATATGGCATCCTCAATCTTATCCAGTACCCGGATAATTCTTTTCAGTCTTTTCATGTCTTTCTACCTCTGCGTTAAAAGTTCCTGCGTCTCATAAGGAACAATAATTTGCCCTTAATCTGATTCTTCTTTATTGCTCCCAGTTCCCGGCTGTCAGTAGTGATCTTTCTAAAATCATTCAGTATAAAGTATTCGTTGTCTTTTAATTTCAACGGATATTTTATATTCCCTTTTTCTGCTACATAGGTTTTATATGGATTTTCCTCCGTTGGTTCATAATCATTGACCTGATATCCACCATTCTTCGGAAAATCAACCGTCTGTCCGCCGGATGCCACTACCCGGCCGACTTTCTTATTACCATTATCATCTACATACAAGACAACATCATTCAGATAAATCTTGTCCAGCCGGTAGAAGATACACAGATCTCCGTCCCTTACGAACGGAGACATCGTATTCCCTGACATACGGAATATCCCGAATACAACTGTCAATAGTATGATCAGCGCAGCCAGCAATATAACAGTCTTCAAAAGGAAACGTGTTAAGAACCGATACGATGTTGTTTTTCGAACCTGCTTTTTTTCTTTTTCTGACATACCCATTTATTCCTTTAATTTTTCTAAAAGCTTTCCGGCATCATATATTACTCTACTTGTCACAGAGTTGTATACTCTGCGACATTTTGACGGCTTATGCTGTTGTTCTGGGGATGTTCAAGATAACTGACGGCTTTACTGACGGCGAAAGAAATCCGGCTTGTTCGAGTTTTAAGATATTTTCCCTTTTATAATCCAGACTTGGATGTACATAACGATTCATAGTCGTTGAAATATTGGAATGACCAAGCATCTCACTTAAGCTTTTTGTATCGCATCCTAATTCGATGCATCTTGTGGCAAAGGTATGCCGTAAGGTATGAAAATGGACATCCGCTATTCCAAGCTCGGTCGTATATTTTTTTAACCTGCGTTGTAAATTGCGAGGATCCATTAATTTTCTACATCCAGTCATTACAAATGCATCCGGATCGTCAGACTGAAACAGTTTGAATAATTCTACAAGCCCTTCTGTAAGAGGAATTGTCCGAATAGAAGAAGGTGTCTTAGGTGTTCCGAGCTGTAATGTTGTCTTTGAAGTAGAAGAATTGTCCAGATTACTAACTCTCTGAAGAGTATGCGTTACGGTTAAAAATTTAGATTCTATAGATATGGATTTCCATTGCAAAGCACATATTTCTCCGATGCGGAGTCCGGTAAACAAAGCAAGTATAGCGGAAAATTTGTAAATATCATGATTCTGAAGCAGATAATACGTCAGCTGCTGCTGTTCTTCCGGCAAAAGAACTCTGGGACTTTTCTGCTTCAGTTTAGGATAAGAAATGGTAATAGAGCTTAGATTGTTCCCAGTATCTTCTTGAATGTATTTAATAATTTTGTGCACGAATGACAGGATATCCCGCACGGTTTTGCCGGCAAGATGTTGCTGATACAGCAATTCATCAGAAAATCGGGATATTATATCAGAATTCAATTCTTCCGGACTATAATCTCCTAACTTTGGAGTTATGTGTTTTTTCAGAGTAGAATGATATTTTGCAAGTGTTGATTTTTTTAATCTATTTTCATTTAATTTAATCCATTGAATGCAATATTCATTGAAACTTTTTTTTGCATGAAAGCATTTGCCTCACAGGTGGCTGTAAAAGCCATTCCGCTTTGGCATAATCTAACTTCTCTTTTGTTTCACGATAGGAATGTCCATAGCAATAACCGTATATAATTTTGCGGTTTTTGTCATACCCCTTTTTATAGCGGCCTTCCCATCGTCCATCTTTTCGCTTATAAATGTTTTCTCCTTTAGACATAAAATTAATCTCCTTTTGTAAATATGTTATGAGATTCTATTATGACATCTACAAAATGTGAAATACATTCATTTATGTCTTCTGACGGCGCAAATGATAAACTGTATAAAATTATTGTATTGAGGAATGGTTAGTGATATAATTTTATTAAATATTTATGGGCAAAGTTGCTGAAAAGCAATGACGCAAAGCCAGATGGGGCTAAGGTTTGATACAATTCAAACTATGTCAGCCGGTTACAATTGACAAAAATAATTAAATAAAATCATTTTTGTTGTGAAAATTGCCTGTAAGTATAATTGCAGGTGATTTTTTTATTTTGTCGCAGAGTATACAACTCTGTGACATTTTTGCTCTGCAGAAACCGGCACCTGCAGCTTCTTTTGTATCAAAAAATGTTAATGAACAAGTGATTTATAAGTAAAATCAAGACACAGCTCACGAAGGAGATCCTCCATTGGCTGTGCCTCTATTTTTCGTTATTGTTGGAAACTATTTCAATTCTCCGCTTTTATAATCCCAGTTCTTTTAAAAGCTCTACCTTATACTTCATTCTCGCTTCTGAAACACTAACAGTTTGCTGATCTTCAATCCGTTCTTGTTCTGCCTTAAGAACTCTTTCTCTTAACTTTAACATCTGCTCTCTCTGCTCAAAAGTTTCTATATTCATAACAATCAAACCACCTTTCTTCGTTTCCTTTGCAAGATTGGGGCATACTACCAATGACACCATTTTACTTTTCCTTTTTATATCTGAAATTGATAAGCTCTTCCCCTGACTGTAATATTTTTTCTACTTTATCTGCGGATATCCATCCCTCTTCTCTCGCAGAGTCAACTTGTATACTAATATGATTCACTTGATTCACAAATCTCCGCCTATGCAAATCTTGATAAATCTATTTCTAATTCCCCATTATATATAGCAACAGGTATCTTCTGTGTAAAATCATATTCAAACATCTTATCATTTTCAAAATCAAATACTGTAACCTTCTGTAACGGCTTATCAATCACCCAATATTCACGTACGCCAGCAGTTCGATATTTAAATGTTTTTACAACATAGTCCATTCTCTCACTGCTCGGAGATACAATTTCAACAATCCAATCAGGTGCTCCATGACACCCCTTTTCATCAATTTTGGAAGGATTACAAATCACCGACAAATCCGGCTCAACATAATTTCTGTCATCGTCATTCAAAAACACAGCAAACGGTGCTATTGCCACCTGACAGGAGCCCTTATTGCTTGATATAAAATCACGTATGCTATAATGTAAATCTCCAAGCATGAATTGATGTGTTGAGGTTGGTGGTGCCATATTATAAATTTTCCCATCTAAAAGTTCTGCACGTTCTCCCTCTGGCAAAGCATAAATATCATCAACCGTATGACCATAATTTTCTTTTATTAACGGCATATTCAGAACCTCTCTTTCTACCTTATATTTTATTTGTTCGTTTTTTCAATTGTCTTCCTGCTTCTGAATTCCCATTTATCAAGCTTTATCGGTCTTTTTGTCTCCACAGATTTTATCATACCACCAATTTGTCTCCAGTAACTATGAATTTTACAGCTCAACCACCAATTCAAGTAGCGTCTGTTTTTTCTATTATAATCCCAGTTCTTTTATAAGCTCTTCCTGTGAGCAAGATGGCTGATAGTCCTCATCTCCCGATTTATATGCATTTAATGCCCAGATTTCCTCCTGATCAGGAGCAACTTTTTCTGCATTCGATAACGCAAATGTTCCACGTATTAAATCCCAAACTTTCTCTGCATCTTCTTCACTCATAATTGTAACTGCGCCTAAAATTTTTTCTTTAACAGTAGACATATTGATCACACTCCTTTATATATTTGTCCACGATTTCCAATATCGATAATATCAATAATTACACCATTTACATCAAACAATACCCTGAAATTTCCAACACGAAGACGGTACCCTTCAACACCTTGCAATTTAAAGCCTATCTTTTTAATGTATCAATAGTATACCATATTTCCAATTGAAAATGCGGTAATGTTATGGTTTGCGTTAAAAAACAGCACCTAACATTTTGTCGGTGCTGTTTCTTTTTTTGTTTTATTATTTCCGTGAATTATCCATATTTATATTTTCGCAATGTTTTTGTTTTAATTATTTTAATGAGACAATTTTTATTGTTTTCCCTAATGACGACAAGATTTTTAATACAGTAGACAATTGAGGATCTGTAGTTCCTTTTTCCATTCTGGAAATTACGGGTTGTTTTATTCCGCTCATTGCTTCAAGTTGTTTTTGAGTAATTCCATTTTCTTCTATCTGATTAATAATCCTCGTCCTCTACTTCCGATATTCCAAATAGAACTCTCATATAATCCTGTTTTTCATTCAAAATACGGATAATAGAAATTTCCTCTTCCTCAATACGATAAAACACATAATTTTTCTCATTGAAAATATATCGGTAATCCGTCAGGACCCCAACTACCGCCTGTACTTCGGCTCCTTTATAAGGGAATACTTCCAGACCTCTTATTGCTCCCGTTATATTCTTCAACACCCGCTTTTCAACTGTTTCATTATTGAACTGTTCCATTATTGAAGCACTGATATGTTGTAAATCACGCAATGCTTCCGGTGTATATCTGACCTTCATTATATTAACCCCAAAGCTTTCTCAACTTCGTCCGCAGATAACCACCCTTCTTCTCTTGCGGAACGTTCACCTTTTTCCAGTTCAGACATTAATGTCAGTGTCGCTTTCATTTTATCATAATCTTTCATATCTAAAATTACATATTCTCCTCTACCATTCTTCGTCAGAAATACTGGCGCACCTTCACTTGTTTCTTTTAATACTTCTGTATAATTTCTCAGATCTGAAATCGGCTTAATATTTGGCATTACTGACACTTCCTTTCTCTTCTTTTCTTTAGTATACCAATTCCCATCTGATTTTACAACACAAATTAACACGTTAATTTTACAGCATTTACGCTGCACTCACAATAAACCGCCTGCTTATAGACGTCCGCTTAAACCTGTCATAAATAAATCTTGCCTACTATATTACACTGAAAATGAATTTCAGCGGTTTTATATTTGCTATTAACGATGAAGGGGGACTTCTCAATGTTTGAAAACTTTGATGATATTTTGAATGTAGATGATGTAGCAAAAGCTCTTAAGATTGGAACTTCACAAGCCTACAAATTAGTCCGCTCTGGGAAAATCCAGGCATTTAAGGAAGGACGTACATGGAAAATAGCCAAACAGGCTCTGATTAATTATATTATGACTCAGCAATAAATCAAGTTCGAATGTTCTTCTACTTACTTAATTTACCACACATATTTAAAGAGGAATGACACGCTGTCATTCCTCTCTTATCTTATTGAAAATTACTATTAAATTTTGTCTCCACGAAATTTTCGATTGTCTCCACATTGTCTCCATTTAAATGTGAAAATACATCAAAAAGCACGAATTTATGATACATTAGCGCTATTTTTAATTTCGCTTACAATCCCCTGAAAGCGCCCTATTTCCAAGTAAAATCCGGTGTCCCGTCCAGGTCATACGGTGTAGCCTGGTATACGTAATAATTTAACCAGTTCGTATACAGATTATTCGCTGTAGCCCTCCATGTCAGAAGCGGTCCCTTCTCCGGATCATCGTCCTGATAATAATTCTTCGGAAGTTCAATCGGAAGTCCTTTGCTCTTATCACGCTTATACTCTCCGTCCAATGTCACACGGTCATATTCCGGATGCCCCATCACGAAGATCTGGCGTCCATTCTGTGCCATGGCAAGGAACAGACCTACTTCATCAGATTCTGCCAGGATCGTAATCCTCTTATCCGCACGGACTTTGTCAATCGGTGTCGCCGTATGACGCGAATGCGGCGCAAGGAAGACATCATCAAATCCACGCACCAGAGGGATCTTACGGTTCAATACTTTATGCCAGAATAAGCCGAATGCCTTCTTATCCAGCTGTACCTTGTCAATTCCGTAATGATAATACATACCGGCCTGTGCTCCCCAGCAAAGATGCAGTGTGGACACTACATTCGTCTTCGTCCAGTCCATGATGTGGGTCAGTTCTTCCCAGTAATCCACTTCTTCGAACGGCATCTGTTCTACCGGTGCACCGGTGATAATGAATCCGTCGAATTTTCTATCCTTAATCTCATCAAATGTCTGGTAGAATTTGTTCAGATGACTCTTTGATGTATTCTTGGACTGATGCGAAGCAACTGCGACAAATGTCACATCTACCTGAAGCGGTGTATTCGACAGTGATCTTAAGATCTGAAGTTCTGTCTCTTCTTTTAACGGCATCAGATTCAAAAGTCCGATTTTGATTGGACGGATATCCTGGTGCGTCGCACGGTGTTCATCCATTACAAATATATTTTCACTCTCCAAGATCTCCTTAACAGGAAGATCGTTCTGCACTCTGATCGGCATAATTTTATTCCCCTTTTTCTTCTATTTCTTCTTTATTTTCAGATACTTCATCTTTTTTCTGGAAATATATTCCGTCATTGTCTACATAACTATCTTCATTGTAGCAGCCGGAATCCGTTGGCAGCTTCTTCTTTTCAAGCTTATTATCCAGAAACAGTTTTACAATATAATAGACCACAGCAAAGGTCGGCACTCCGAACAGCATACCCAAGATTCCGAACAGTCCTCCCCCAAGAAGGATCGATACGATAACCCAGAATGCAGACAGTCCTGTCGAATTTCCAAGAATCTTTGGTCCAAGGATATTTCCGTCAAACTGCTGAAGCAGCAGGATAAAGATCAGGAAATACAATCCTTTCATCGGATCCGCCAATGCGATCAGTACCGCACTCGGAATTGCCCCGATATAAGGTCCGAAGAACGGAATTACATTCGTAACACCAACGATCACGCTGACCAGCATGGCATATGGCATCTTCAATATAGATGTACCAACAAAGCACAGAATTCCGATAATGATTGAATCGATCATCTTACCGATGATAAATCCGCCGAATATCTCATTTGTCTTTACTGCAATGTGGATCAGCAGATTCGCACGCTCAGCCGGGAAGAGCGCATAGGCTGCTTTTTTACTCTGATTAATGAATGTCTCTTTTCCAAATAAAATATACACAGATACGATCACACCAACCACCGCATGGAAAAGTTCCATGACTAAAGTATACAATCCCACCGTCAGATGCGTCATCACTTCATTTACCTTATTAAGAAGATCTGTACGCATCCAGTTCTGAAGACTTGTAGATGCTTCATTCATCGCATTCTTAAGAACCTCTGTCATCGTTGAATTATCCAGTTCGATATTATTCGCCTTGTTCACCAGCTGATTGATCTGTGCCGGAAGCGTAAAGATCAGATTGCGGATACTTGTAACCAGTTCCGGAATCAGCATATTAATAAGGGCTGTCACAACCGTGATCAGAACTACCAGGGCAAGGATAACTCCCACACTTCTTGAAATCGTCTTTGCCTTGTCTTTATTCTTCATACGTTTCTCAAGAATCGGTACCAGACATTCATCAACTTTCTTTACGATCGGGTTCAATAAATATGCAATCCCACATCCATACAGTATCGGCTTTAATATCTCCAATATCTTCGATACCACATTCGAGATTGCTTCCACACGAAGCATCGCAAAGTAGACCAGAATGCATGCAACGATCACCAGGAAATACGTCATTCCACGGTTAAACTGCTGTCTTAATTTAGAAGGTCCTTTTCTGCCAAACTTGGGACGGTCTTTATAGTATGTATTTTCTTCTTTATTCATGAAATCCTCTTCTTCCCTGCCAGTTTCGGCATATAGAATTATTATACCCTTACCACAAATTCACGTCAACCAACAAAAAAGATCAGAGCAGCCGTTTCTATAAAACTTTTATAAAAAACTCCTGTTCTGATCCTTTTTGTCAATTTTTCCAGTCTCTTAGCCTCGGAAAACCGCTATTAAGCAGATGCCTTATCCTATGCACATCCACACTTGAATGTTGCACACTCTGTCTCGCCGCAATGACAGGCATTGCCGCCTTCTACACTGATCTTTCCGGCATGACACTGACACTCTTTGTTGTACATACAATCTGTTGCCTTGCAGTCTACATCACTCTTTGCAGAAGCCTCTTTTCCTGCCATATCCGAATAGGCATTCGAATACGAGTTCCCACCTTTTCTCTCCTCGAAACTGTCACAGCTTGTCTCATCTGCTTTCTTTGCAGAATTTCCTCCGACTACAATACTGTCAAGATCACAGTAATAGTTCTGATTGTGTGTACATGTCTGTACGGTACATCGTAAATCTGGCATAATATATCCTCCTTTCAAATACAAGATATATTATGCCAGTTCTTTTTATTTCTTATACATTTGTAAATCTAAATTAGTTCTCGTCTTTTACGACTTCACGTCTTGCTCTTGTTGCGATCTCTTCTGAAACAGATGCTACGAATTCGTCCAGACTCTTCTGTCCTTCATCTCCTGCAAATCTGCTTCTTACAGATACCAGATTTTCTTCCTCTTCTTTCGCTCCTACTACAAGCATGTAAGGAATCTTCTGCATCTGGGCTTCACGGATCTTATATCCGATCTTCTCGGCACGTGTATCGATCTCTGCGCGGATACCTGCTGCAGTTAATGTATCCAGTACCTTCTGTCCATATTCCAGATGTTTATCTGAGATTGGAAGCACTTTGACCTGTACCGGAGCAAGCCATGTAGGGAATGCTCCTGCAAAATGCTCGATCAGGATTCCGATGAATCTCTCAATAGATCCGAATGCCACACGATGGATCATGATCGGACGATGCTTCTCTCCGTCTGCTCCTGTGTATTCCAGTTCGAATCTCTGTGGAAGCTGCATATCCAGCTGGATAGTTCCGCACTGCCATGTTCTTCCGATAGAATCTGTCAGATGGAAATCGATCTTCGGTCCGTAGAATGCTCCGTCTCCTTCATTTACCACATAGTCAAGGCCAAGGTCATTGAGGGCACCACGGAGTCCTTCTGTTGCGATCTCCCAGTCTTCGTCGCTTCCCATACTGTCTTCCGGACGTGTAGAAAGTTCTACATGATATTTGAATCCGAACAGCTGATATACTTCATCGATCAGGGCTACAACACCTTTGATCTCATCGCGGATCTGTTCCGGCATCATGAAGATATGTGCATCATCCTGTGTGAAGCAGCGTACACGCATCAGACCATGTAACTGTCCTGATTTTTCATGACGGTGAACCAGACCAAGCTCTCCGACACGAAGCGGAAGGTCTTTGTATGAACGTGGCTCTGCTTTGTACACGAGCATTCCACCCGGACAGTTCATCGGCTTAATTGCATAGTCTTCTCCGTCAATCTGTGTTGTATACATATTTTCTTTATAGTGATCCCAGTGTCCGGATGTCTCCCAGAGGTGTCTGCTTAAGATAATTGGTGTCGATACTTCTACATAACCTGCTTTTTTGTGAAGTTCTCTCCAGTAGTCAAGCAGTGTATTCTTAAGAACCATTCCCTTTGGAAGGAAGAATGGGAATCCAGGACCTTCTTCACACATCATGAAAAGTCCAAGCTCTTTACCAAGCTTTCTGTGGTCACGTTTTTTTGCTTCTTCAAGCATTGTCAGGTATTCGTCTAACTGTGCTTTCTTCGGATAAGAGATACCATAGATTCTTGTGAGCATCTTGTTCTTCTCGCTGCCTCTCCAGTAAGCACCTGCAAGGCTTGTAAGCTTGAATGCTTTTACAGGCTTTGTTGTCATCAGATGTGGTCCGGCACATAAGTCAACGAATTCTCCCTGCTGATAGAAGCTTATTTCTTCTCCTTCCGGAAGATCTTCGATCAGTTCTACTTTGTATGGTTCGTCTTTTTCTTTGAAATATGCAATTGCCTCTTCTCTTGTCTTCGTAAATCTTTCGATTGGAAGCGCTTCTTTGACAATCTTCTTCATCTCTTTTTCGATCTTTTCAAGATCTTCTGCTACGAATGGTGTCTCGCGGTCTACATCATAGTAGAAACCATTCTCGATCGATGGTCCGATTGCAAGCTTTGTATCCGGATACAGACGTTTGATTGCCTGTGCCATGATATGGGATGTTGTATGCCAGAATGCACCTTTTCCTTCTTCGTTATCAAATGTAAGGATCTCCAGTTCACAGTCCTCACTTACAACATGTCTTAAATCTACTACTTCACCATTTACTCTTGCGGAAGTTGCTACTCTTGCCAGACCTTCACTGATATCTCTTGCGATATCAATTACTGACATACTTCCTTCATACTCTTTGAAAGATCCATCTTTTAATGTGATTTTCATAATTATCATGTCCTCTCTTTTTATTTTTCTATCTTATCCTCGGGCATGCATTCTTTTGTCTGCCCGTTCAGTAATCATCTGTAATCCGCAGTTTTTATTACACTATGGTATAAAAAAGTCCCTTACAGACAATTGCTGTAAGGGACGAGTTATCTCGCGGTTCCACCCTGTTTGAACTGACACTGTATATTAATGTCAGAACCTCTTAATTATGACGATAACGGAATCACCGGACTGTTTTGCAGCCACTCAGAGGTAGTTTTCAGAAGGTTCCAAAATAAGAAGCTTTCAGCCTGCGGCTTCTCTCTCTGGTATCTCTTTCCCAGCTTACTCTTCTCTTCAACGTGTTTTTTATACGCTCTCATTATAACACGGCGTTTTACTTTGTCAATGTTTTTTCAGCCACAGTTTCCAGACT